>OLSE01000114.1_pt1 | contig 109661 bp, 107 predicted proteins | sample 1673191 | NCBI WGS metagenome assembly OLSE01 (sample SAMEA3136764, study PRJEB25190) | human gut metagenome | biome: human gut; feature: human-associated habitat; material: faeces | place: Austria | collected 2013
CGCGTTGTTCGATCAAATCATACTGATTCCATAAAGCCGGGCGCGGCCCTACGATTGACATATCGCCTTTAATGATATTGATCAGCTGCGGAAGTTCATCTAACGAAGTTTTTCGCAGGAAACGACCGACACTGGTAATATACTGATCCGGATCGGATAATAAATGCGTCGGTACATCTTTTGGTGTATCGATCTTCATTGTGCGAAACTTTAAAATATCAAAATATGTTTTATGAATACCCACTCGTTTCTGTTTAAAGAAAATCGGTCCTTTGGAGGTGATCTTGATCAACAGACAAAGGATCAAAAAAAGTGGTGATAAGACGATAAAACCGAGCAAACTGATCAAAAAATCAATCAACCGCTTCCCATATTTAGAATACATACGCTCAACTCCTGTATTTTTTCTCTAAGAGATATTGTACCATAAATCGCTTTGGAATGAGCGGCAACAAAAAAAGATGGACAATATCCATCTAATTCATTCGATCTTTAATGGCCTCCATCAATACAGACTTGATCTTTGCGACATCATCGGTCTTCATGATGATATCGTATAACGTCGTGATCTTCTGATCCACTTCTTCCTGAGAAATATCGATAGGCTCATGCACAAAGATCAGCTTATTCTGAGTACGATGACATTTTTCAATTTCCAGGGCCAGCTCCTCAAACATCTTTTCACCCGGTCGCAAACCGATTTCCTTGATTTCAATATCTTTGTAGGGAACCGAACCCGATAAAGAGATCATCTTTTCGGCAAGATCAAGGATCTTTACCGGTTTGCCCATATCCAATACAAAGATTTCTCTGTGATTGGCATAGTAGCCTGCCTGTAAAACAAGCTGGGCTGCCTCCGGTATCGTCATAAAGTAGCGCTGTATATTTTTATCCGTAATGGTCACCGGTCCACCCTGCTTGATCTGTTCTTTAAAGATTGGGATGACCGAACCATTGGAGCCTAATACATTTCCAAAACGAACGGCCGCCATTTTGATCGGCTTATTAGTTTCTCGTGATTGCAAGATTAGCTCTGTCATACGTTTGGTAGCACCCATGACATTTGTGGGATTGACCGCTTTATCGGTAGAAATCATGATGAAGCGCTGTACATCATTGGCAATACAGGCATCAATCACATTTTTTGTACCAAATACATTGTTGCGAATGGCTTCGGTTGGTCGATCTTCCATCAAAGGCACATGCTTATGAGCAGCCGCATGATACACAACATCCGGCTGATATTTCTTTAATATTTTAAAGATTTCATCGTGTTCCCGAATGGAAACGATCAAAGTTTCCAGCTGCACATCGGCTCTATATTTTCCCTGACGAATCCCACGTAAGATTTCCTGTTTCAACATGTACAGTGTATTTTCGTTGATATCCAGTAAAACCAGAGTCTTCGGATCAAACTTCAAGATCTGACGAACCAGCTCCGAACCGATAGAACCACCGGCTCCGGTCACACAGATAACTTTATCACACAGGTATGATCCAATCTGTTCATTTTCTAAATTGATGCTTGGTCTTTCCAACAAGTCTTCGATCTGAATATCTTCGACATGCACCGGCGAATTCAAATCACTTTCAGTTGTAAAGCGCATGATCTTCGTATTTGCTCCGGAAGATGCACATAGATCGATAATTCTCTGTTTTTGTTGACGAGTGGCTTTCGAAATCGCAATGAACACGTGTTTGACATCGTATTTGGCACAGACTTCTTTGACATCATCAACCGTTCCCAATACTTTTTTTCCATTAACGATAGTTCCCTTTTCCTTCATATCATCTAAAAAGCCGATAACATTATAAGGATAGCTGGAGCCTCGATAAATCTCGCTCAACATCAGATAACCGGCATTTCCGGCACCTACGATCAGGGCGTTTTCATTTCGTTCCATATCCAAGGCATATCTTCGAAAAGATCGATACACTAAACGAGAGCCTAGACAGATAAAGAAAGAAATCGTTTCCGCCATAACTAAGATCTGCGTATGTAGAAATAAACCGGCCGAGTAAGAAAAGATCAACATGATCACCAGACAACTGATCGACTTCAAGGCAGCTCGAATCACTTCACTGGGACCGGTAAACGTCCATAAGCTTTTATGAGTCTGAAAAATGATTCCCATGATTGCATGCAGCAGCAGCACAAAACACATCCCCAAAATAATGGCGCGGGTAATATGAAGCATACCGCCATTCAAAAAGAAATCATTATCAAAAAAGAACGCAAATACATAACTGAAAAAAACAACGGTAATATCATATAAAGAGATCAAGATACCTCTATATTTTTGATACACCATAGATTTATATAAACTTGTCATACATTCACCTATATCCTACACATTATAGCGTATTTTCCTCAAAATACAAAATCAGACTTTTGCCGCCCTCCTTTGAACAGATAAGAATGGAACCTATGTACATATAAATAATAGAAATATAACAGAAATTTGATATTTATCATCATTCTGCATCCATATTTCTTAGTACGTCATTTTGAAAGATTTATTTCAACACATTTTTGTTTTCTATGTGTCTTCTATCATTTCTTCAAAATCTATTTTCACTTCTGTGATTTTTTCAATGTTTTGGATCACCTACTCTACCAGTAAAGCATTGACCGCCTTTATTCTGCTTGTGATCCTTCGCAAGAAAACGAAAATCAATGCCTGTATGGAATAGATAGATTCGTTCCATGATATATGAACATAATGTTAACTTGCGTTGCTTGCCTAGAGTAAGCTTCTATTTCTATAATATAGGCAACAAGGAGGCAAGAGTTTATGCTCAGTGAAAATATAAAGAATCTTCGTAAGTCAAAAGGTCTTTCTCAACAAGAACTGGCGGTAAAACTTAATGTTGTGCGACAAACGCTTTCGAAATGGGAAAATGGTCTATCCGTACCCGATGCCGATATGTTGATCAGCTTATCAAATATTTTTGATGTACCTGTTTCCTCTCTATTAGGTGAAACGATTTCTGAAAAGGAAGCAGATACGATACAATCTTTAGCCAATAAACTGGAAATCATCAATCTACAGCTTGCCCAAAGAAAAGAGTCCCGACAAAAAATCCTGCATGGTTCTTTGATTCTATGCAGTGCGTTGATCATCATTGGATTTTTAATTATGGTTTCTTTAGAGAGTTCTTATCTAACCTGGGCTTCTAATGATATGGAAACAGCTGTATTGATCGTTTTTCTACATGGGATAGAATGGATATTTATTCGTGTAGCCCCCTTACTGCTCATAGGAACATTAATGGGTGTGTATATCACAAGAAAAAAATATTAGATTCATAATAAAAAGATCTGGGAATTGAATAACCCAGATCTTTTTTAATAGCCTGTAACCGGTGTTTCTTCGATGACCGGTTGTTGTACATTTTGTTCCGGAATACTTTGATCGTATTCATCAGGATAAGTTTCCTGATAGTCTGTTTCCGGTACATAAGTTTGTGTATCATAATACTCGCTATACTCATTTGTGGTATCGGATGGAATATAGACATCCTGTGGAGCTTCTATCGTATCCCCGTTTTTATAATCTGCCGTAGGATCATAATTTCCCCAGTAGTTATAAACCGGGCTTGATGTATCCAGCCATTCGGTATCGACACTATCGGAAGATTCTCCATCCATGACGGCCTGAATTTTCTCTCTAGCAACTTGTACCGTTCGCATATCCGGTACGGTTACAGAAAGTTCCTGTCCGGCTTCTGCGCAATACATCATATCACCGGCGCCGGCCACCTGATAGCTTTCAAAAGTCCAGCTTGGATCTGACTGCAGCTGATATTGAATCAGAGATGTGATTTCGCTGGTGCTCATATTGGTTTCAAAAGCACCGCTGAAAGCTTCCATCAAACTGGCATACTTCACAATGATATCCGGTGAAGTGGCCTTGGCAAAGATAGCCTGTAATACTTTCTGCTGGTTCTTTACACGCTGGTTATCACCATCCTGATACGCATAACGCTCACGGGCAAAGGATAAGGCGCGCTTGCCATCCAGGTGATTCCAGCCTTCCTGTACACCTTCTAAAGTATTATCTGCATAGAAGGAATCAACCGCCATTCCTTCTTCCACAAAGATATCAATGCCACCTAACGCATCTACGATATCCATCACACTGGAGAAGTTGACACGGAATGTATAGTTGATCTCTATGCCTAAAAAGTTTTCGGCAGTCATCTTACTGGCGTTGACACCATGGATCCCTAAATGCGTGATTTTATCCATCGCGCCTTGTTGGCAACCATCTGCCGCATCGCAGGCGGATTCCACATAAGTATCGCGTGGAATACTTGTCAATAAAACTGTACTCGTTGATGGATTGACCGTCACGATCATATTCACATCCGAGCGTGAAAGTTCACCGACATCACCATATGTATCGTTTCCGGAGATAAAGATATTGAAAGGTTCTGAAGTAATATCGGATACGACAAGCGCTTCATTTTCTTTATCTGTATAGTAAACGGTCTGATAAACGACATTAGTTTCCGAAGCAAAGTCTATATAGTCTTCCAGTTCTTCTAAATTGGCACGATACGTTTCATTTAAAACGATCGCATCGACATCTTTATCATACAAAGCTTTGGCCAAAGCCTGAATGCTTGGATAATCCTTTTGGGTAAATGGTAAATAAGCATAATCGTCTTCAAAGGTTGGTTTTTCTTCTTTGTTTTCCTGGGCATCCTGACTGGATTCAGATTCCTGGGCATAGACATTCTGCACACCGAAATCCAACATCGATGTTTTATCATAACCCAGTTCTTTAGAAGCATCCTTTAAAAACTGTTCTGTGCCATAATTATCGATCTTTTTTAAATAACCGATATTGGCATCCTCCAAATCTTCCAAGGATTCATAAGAAGCCGATTTTAAAGTGATCACAGAAACTGTATTCTTAGTTTCCCCATCATGGGTCGTAATATTAGAAAGCATATTACCGGTCGTATAAAGATAATAGCTACCCCAACCTAATACACCTGTCATCACAAGTGCTAACAGCGATGAAAAGATCTTTCCTGCCAGCTTGCGGCTGACAAAATTCACCAACAAGATCGCAATCAATGAAAGGATCACCAGGATCAATACCACCGGCACCAATAAATTGGTCGGCAGTACATTCAGCGTAAATATCTCAAAAACAGTGAATCCCAATGCCACAACAAGCAAAACAGATAGAATAATTCCGAAGATCTGAAAACCTCTGCTTTTCTTTTCCTTTACTTTTCTCATAGGAACCTCTCCTTAATAATACCCTTGCGACATATCCGCATTTGGATCATACATATTCCCATCGTCCTGTACAGGTTCTTCCTGATAAGGAACGTAGTCATCATATTGTTGAGAATCATCAACCTGCCAGTCCTGCGTATCATCCTGTACAGGTTCTTGATACGTTGTATCCGGCGCACTATCTTCATAGGTCGATGGCTGATCTTGATATTCACTGTAGTCTCTTAATGTCAAAAGTGAAGTATCACTTGTCGGGGCATCGATCGTATCACTGGATTTTCCGGATAAGACCGCATCGATCTTTTCTTTTGCGGTATCTAAATATTCTTCATAAGGGATCATGACCGAAGCATAATCACCCTGGATCGTACAATACTCTGTGCTGACCAGACCTAAGATCGTAAAGCTTTCAAAGTTCCATTTTGGCATCATCGCAAACTGATAACGGATAAAGCTGCGAATTTGATCGGCCGGCATATTGGTTTCAAAAGCGCCGCCCAAGGCATCGATGAAGCTTCCAAAATTAATGATCATACTTGGTGAGATCACTTTATTGATCAATGCTTCTAAAACGATCTGCTGATTCTTTACACGCTGGGCATCGCCATCGATATAGGCATGTCTTTCACGGGCAAAGGCAAGCGCTCGCTCCCCATCCAAATGATTCCATCCGGCCTGCACACCTTCGGTTCCATTGGCATAGAAGGTATCAACTTCCAGTCCTTCTTCAACATAGACATCAATACCACCAACGGCATCTACTAAATTGACCAGACTGGAGAAATTCACACGAACCGTATAGTTGACCGTAATATCTAATGCTTTTTCGATGGTTTCATCGGTTGCTTCTACGCCATATTGTCCGGTATGTGTCAGTTTGTTCAGTGTATCATCCGGACAGTCTTCAGCACCTTCCGGACAGGCAATCGGCACATATAGATCTCGTGGAAGACTTGTCATCAATACACGATGATTGCTTGGATCGATCGTTACTAACATATTGACATCCGATCGACTGGTTTGTGCCAAGGATCCATAAGAATCATTTCCACTGATCAGTATGGTAAACGGTGTTGTCGTAATACTGTCAACCGCATTGAGCGATTCGCTCTGTGAAGTAGAACGATCGGTATAATAAACGGATTCATACACACGCTTTGTCATAACACCAAAGTTTGTATAGTCACCTTGTTCATGAATATCATTTTCATAAGTCTCGTTCAAAATGATTCCATCCACCTGTTCATTGAACAGTCCATACAAAAGGTCGGACAGTGTGTTGTATTCCACCGTTTCAACTTGTACATCTTCTTTATTTAGATCTTCGATACAGCGATTTGTCCCTTGTTCATCAAGACCGGTCACGATACCCAGTGTCTTGCCTTTTAAATCGGATACCGAGGCCATACTGGAGCCGGCCAGAGCATATACATTGACTTTATTAACAACTTTGTCTGTGAGATTTGTTACTTCGTTAAATAAATTGGATAGTCCGTACACATAGTAGTTTCCTAATCCATAGGCCGCTGTCAATGCAGCCAGTACGATCGTCATGATAAGCTTTGATACATTTCTTCGACATTTGAAATTTGAGAAGACGATAATCAAAAGGGTAATCAGTACGACCACAAATAAAACAGGAAGCAACAAAGTCAAAGGCAGCATATCCAGCTTAAAAAGCTGAAAGCTTAAAAACGCAACTAATCCAAGACTCGCGACAGACAAAAGAAAACATAAGAGTTTTAATAAAGGAGACATTTTACGCCTCTTTACCGTTCTCTTACGCGCTGTATTCTGCACATTATTTTTTCTCATGGAATTATTTTTGCATTTTATGGGTATTCTGTCAATTTTTGGTGAACAAATAACACAAAAATCCCATATTTATAGGCCATAAAGGCTTAAAATATGTCGATTTATACAATCCCAATCCCTATTTTGTGCACAAACACATCCATTTTGATATAAATGTTCCCTAAGCTTTTCATCCTGAATCAGTCTTTCAATACAATCGACGGCTTGTGGGATATTGCCTTTTTCATAGATCAAGGCATTATAGCCATCTTTGACATATTCACGATTTCCATCATTATATAAAGCCACGACAAAACCACCGGTGGCCATCATTTCCAATGGTGGATAAGAAAAACTTTCCAAAAGACTTGTCTTGAGCAAAATATCACACTGGCGATATACATCAGCTACTTCTTCATAGGGAATGCGATGGAAAAAGCGATCGATGCGATACCATGATTTCGGTGTCGCATTATAAGACATGTACCAGATTTCAAATCGGTTTGGGTCCAGCTGTTTCACGATTTCAAAGCTTTCATCAACATTTTTATGAGTCGCCTTGCAATCACCTTCGATCAAAATACGAATCTTGCCTTTCATCTCTCGCTTTGTTGGATAAAACTGTTTCGTGTCAATTCCATTGCAGGCCCATAATGCCTCTTGGTCGAAACGATCTTTTAGCCATGACTGGCACCATTTAGAAATTGTAATGCATTGAAAATCTGCCATCGGGCGATAGCTTTGGTTAGCCTGTTTTTTTAATGGATCGGAAAAATCATAAAAATCCGTTTCAAAATTCTGTACCAGATAGCGTCTTTTTTTGATGACCGGAATCCCCTGTAACAGCTGCACGGTAGGCCACATTGTGGCAACACCCTGGTCGATATGCCCCTGCAGCTTGGCACTGTTCAACTCTAAAACCGGGAACTCATGATCAATAAAAGTCGTCCATTTTGCCTGATCATACAATGATAAGACTGATACATCCGCTCCGGCCTTACGTAAAGCCATCATATGTCGAAAGGCAACCATGATGCCGCCGCTGATTTCAACCTTTGTCATCGCAAACATAACAGACGGACTTTGATGCGTTTGTATCCATCTCATCAATGCATTTCCATTATAAATACTGATATAACGTTCTTTACAGCAGGCATATGCCTCATGGGCCAGTTTTTCTCGTTTTTTTGGATCTTCAATAAGTTGAATCAACGCTTCTTTCCATTCCGGAAGATTGGAACAAAGCATCCCCGTCTTTTGATCCTGCACACTTTCTTCAAACGCACCAATACGACTGGCAATCGTGCACGTCTTTACCAAAGCTGCCTCCATCCATTTGATCTCACTTTTAGCTTCATTAAAGATCGTATCGCACAGGGGCGCCAGGTTAATGTCCATCTCGGCAATCTTAGTCGGCAATTCTTTATAGTCCATTAAAGGATGTACTTTGATCTGCGTGGAAAATGGCTGTAATTCTTTTGGATAGTCCAATTCTCCTACAAGATGAAGCTCTACAGACTTATAACGTTCTAATATTTCCTGTAAGACCGGCAAGATCATTTTTAGATCGTCATTATGCGTCATGCTGCCGCTAAAATAACCAATCTTGACTTTCGAATTCTCTGGTTTTGTCACTTTTTGCGATAAAGCACATAATTCTAAACTGGCACAGTTACGATTGATAAAAACCGAAGGCACGTATTTTTCCAGCTCTTTTTTTAAACGGGTCGTTGTCGTAATGGCTCCATCACAAAACATCAACATTTTCTTACGGGAAAGTACATCTTCATCATAGCGTAAACGCTCTTCCCGGCTCAAAGCCGATAATGATGGAATCTTATCCGTGTAACAAGTATCAATGACCAGATCATCTACATCATAATAGACTCTTTTATTACACTCTTTTGCTTTTTTGACAAATGCTTCCAGCTCCGATGTATGAATACAGCGAAACAAGATGAAATTGCGATATAAACGCACTTGATCCAAATTGATATTTTTATAGAAAACCTCATCACAGGTCATGCCAAAACATTCCAGTTGTTCTTTTTGATGATCGACCCGATAACGCACAGACTGTCCTAAAAGATCACGGGAGCAGCCATTGATAAACAGCACATCTTTAAAAATCTCTCCCTTGATACTGGCTTCTTTTCTTTGGGCTATAAAATGTTGGGTTCTTTTTTGAACTCCTTTAATGCCCTCTTTTTTTAAGACATCCCCTAGTTTTTTTGTCAATGTTTTGATTTCACGCACGATCTCACCTTCAAACTCTTTTCTTATTTTCCCATAGTCCCGACAAAAAGAAAAGGCCCTTAGGCCTTACTTACGATATGATCTTTATCCTTAAAAATGCTGTTGGAGGGGATCACACCTCGTACACACGATACCGGATAGATCTGTGAGTGCTTTCCGATGATTGTTCCCGGATTCAGCACCGAATTACATCCAACTTCTACATAGTCGCCTAACATAGCACCGACTTTCTTTAATTCCGTTGGATATTGTTGATCCTTTGTTTTTACGACAACCAGGCTCTTATCGCTCTTGACATTGGATGTGATCGAACCAGCTCCCATATGCGATTTATAGCCTAAGATCGAATCTCCCACATAGTTATAGTGCGGTGTTTGCACATTATCAAATAAAATGACATTTTTAAGCTCTACACTGTTTCCGACAACACAACCGGCTCCGACAAGAGCATTGCCGCGAATGAACGCACCATGACGAACTTCAGTTTCCGGCCCGATGATACAGGGAGAGCCTAAAAAAGCAGTCGGGGCAATCTTTGCAGTTGGATGTACCCAAACCAAAGGCTGGATTTCCTCATAATCCTTTAAGGTTGGACCTAATCCCAAAATAAAATCATGAATACCCTTTAAAGCTTGCCATGGATATGTGAACTGCTCTAAATAATCCTTGGCCAACGTATGATCTAACGAAAATAATGTTTTGATTTCTACCATTCTTGTCACTCCAATCTAGAATCATTGTAAAAAAAAGCCTGCCGGAAAGGCAAGCTAAGATTTCATTTTTTCTTTTGAGCCGCTGATTTTTCGCAGGGCATCCTGAATTGCTTCCGTAAAAATGGCCGCCAAATCTGTCTCTTCCTGCGGAAATAGGTCTAAATAGATTCGTTCATACTGTAAGGTTTCCGTATCGACCAAACAATACGTTCCGGAAAACGGGCGTATGCATACATCCTCGCATTGTAATGAAGTATTGGTCAAGATCCATTCCTTTTGATCCTGCATAAAACGAATCGTACTTTCTGTATAAGAGATATCGTCAAATTCTTTAAAGAAGCGCTCAATCGTCTCACTTTTGGTTCTCACATTGGAAATCCAAACGTGATCCAAAGGCGTTTCATTTAAAAGAACACGAAGCTTATAGCGCATATCCCGGGAGAAATCAGATGTCCCAAAGAAAGAATCATCAATATAAATGACAAACATTAGCGGTTAAAGAAGAAATTAGGAATCGTATCGTCCCCGTTTGTTTCCTCAACACTTGTGACAACACCGGCTGTAGCAGGTGCCTGTACAGAAGGCTGTGTGAACAAAGATTCCTTCGGTTTTGATTCACTGCGCTTTTTGGAAACTTTCTTTGGTTCTTCAAATCCTGTAGCAATTACAGTAACGATAATGGCATCTCCCAACTGTTCGTTGATCGCAATACCAAAGATACAATCAACATCACCACCGGCTGCATCCTGAATAACCGCAACGGCATTCTGGGCATCAAACAAAGATACTTTATCGCCACCTGTGATATTGATAATAGCACTTGTAGCACCGTTGATCTGTGCTTCCAATAACGGAGACTGAATGGCTTTTTCAGCTGCGTTAACGGCTTTATCTTCTCCTTCAGCCATACCGATACCGATCAAAGCACGACCCTGATTCTGCATAACGCTGCGAACATCGGCAAAGTCTAAGTTGACCAAAGCCGGTACGGCGATCAAGTCTGAGATGGTCTGTACACCTTGACGCAATACATTATCGGCTGCCTGGAAGGCTTCTTCAATCGGTTTACGTCCGATGACTTCCAACAAGTTATCATTTGATACGATAATCAAAGAATCTACGTGTTTTTTCAGTTCTTCAATACCTTCAGCAGCATTGTTGGAACGTCTTCTTCCTTCAAATGTAAATGGTTTTGTCACAACGGCAACCGTCAGAGCGCCTTCTTCTTTAGAAATCTTGGCAATTAACGGTGCAGCACCAGTTCCGGTTCCACCGCCCATTCCGGCTGTGATGAAAACCATGTCGCTTCCTTTAATTGCTTCACGAATTTCGCTTTCACTCTCTTCAGCTGCCTTACGTCCGAATTCCGGATTTCCTCCGGCACCCAGACCCTTTGTCGTTTCACGACCTAATACGATCTTATTTTGACATGGAGAGTTTTTCATGACCTGCACATCTGTGTTGCAGATATAGAAATCTACTCCCTTTACGCCATCGGCGACCATGCGGTTCACGGCATTGGAGCCTCCACCACCGACACCGAGCACACGAATCGTTGCTACCTGATTGAATTCTGTCATCCTATTTACCTCCATTTATTCTTTTTCCGTTAGAATCGCATTCTTCAATTTTTGTGTAAATCCGCCATCTGCTCCACTTTTGGCACGTTGATTGATCGAATCAATACTGGCTTCCAGTTCGTTGTTGTTGACGCTGATCTTATCATCATGGCGAATCTTGTTGACATATTGCCAGGCATAAGCCATACCTAAGCCACATACAAAGGCTCCATCTCTGGCCCCTATAGTCTGTTCTTCAAATACAGTGGTCGGAGCATTAAAGGCCGAAGGCATCATCGACAATACTCGAATATTGGCACCTTGTCCGGTCAACACATAACGCATGGATTGTACCGACTGACCGGCAATCGGAGCACATGCCTCATTGATATCTGAAATCCAGAGACGAATCTTGGAAAGACATGACTGCGCCAGCTCTTTTAATGTGATTTCTACGCGCATTTCTTCTTTTTGTTCGATGTAACAGATCACATCGCTGGCTTCATCCTGATCCTCTGTAAAGATATTTTGCAGCAGGCGATAACAGATCGCATCACTCAAATGATATTTCTTCTGTAATTCTTCCGTAAAGGTTTTATAACCATGTTCCAATGTCGTCGTATTTAATAAGCGTCCATGTTGGAAAAGCGCCAATGTACAATGATCCTGTTCCAGATCAACGACAACGATCGGACGACTCGGATCGGCAATCAAAGCTCCTGTTTCCTGAGCAATCGCATAAGCATCGATACATACATCCAGAATCTGAAGATTGGACTGTTCTACACAACGGGCATAAGCGTACATCGTTTCCTTATCCGCATACAACAAATCCACTTCCATAAAGAAATCATCACATTCTTTGCCAATCGGCATTTTTGTTGTCTGTTCACCATTCACAATATACGATACTTGATTGATGTTGACAAAAACGACTTCCTCACTCAACTGTTTTTCCACGGCTTTATTAAATCCCTGCTGAATATGGAACAATCGAATTGTCTTTGTTCCATCCGGAATCTGCACATGGATCTTTTGAGAACAGCGTTGTACATTGATGCTTGGAATAGCCAAAAGCACTCTTTCTATGCGAAAACCTAATGCACTCTGGGCATTTTTGCAGGCTTCCTGTATAGCTTTGACGACTGCAGCTTCATCTATGATCTTTTGATTTTGAACACCGGAACAGTGCACACGTTCTACGCGCAATACATTGTTTCTGCCTTCAAAGATCTCCAGAACGATTAGGCGTATTTCCTGATCTGCGATTTCTAGAGTCGCATACACTTTTTTCTTACGCATTCGCATTCTCCTTTTATCTGTTTTCAAATCATGTTTAATTATATCAAATTTCTTTTTAGAAGTTTAGTACTATTTACTCCATTGTGACAGAAATTGCCGTATCAGTGGATATTGGCGTTTCCGGTTCCACGCTTTGGGAAGTCACGACTCCATATCCATCGGTTTGAATCTGGATACCCGTCAGTTCCCAGAAAGCTGTTATGTCTTTTCTTGTCCAGCCAGTCATATCCGGCATGGTGATCACATTGCCATCTGTCAGCAGGAACACTCGATCCTGACTGCTGATGGTCGATCCCGCTTGTGGATATTGACGTAAGATCGTAGAACCTCCGCCAATATAAACCATCTGACATTTCCAGTTTTCTGTTTTTGATCCCGCATAACTGACGGAATGATTGACTAGGTTTGGCATCGTGTAAGTTTCCCACTTTTCTTCTGCCTGGGTCTTATCGCTTTCTTTGGTTTCACTGCTGACACCATAAGCAATCAAAGCAGCGCGCATGATATCTTGAAACTGCTTGGCGCTGTAGGCTTCATAGTTAGGACCGATCATGCCCCAGTAAACCATGATCTTAGGATCTTCAGCCGGTGCAGCAGCCATGACACTGGACGTATAGTTGACTGTATCGTATTTTCCCTGCTCTACATTATAAATCTCCCCGGTACCTGTTTTGGCAGCCATACTGACACCATCGATCGCAAAACGATCTCCGGACATGCCTTCGTCCAAAACATGCTTCATCATCTCGGTAACTTTGTTTGCGGTTTCCTTTGAAATCGGAGTTCCCTTGGCCTTGGTCGAATATTGTTTTTTGACTTCCCCGGTTTTGGCATCTTCAATGGAATCGACCACATATGGACGTACCATCACACCATCATTAAAGATGGCAGAATACGCCTGCATCAACTGTAAGACCGTAATGGAACTGGACTGTCCAAATCCGGTACGAAGATAATCCATCGGAACATCGATGTTTTTAGTACCTGTCTGCTCACTGATATAAGGAATGCCTGTTTCCTGGAAGAAACCAAAACGATCCAGATATTTACCCAGTGAATCATAATTCATATAATTGGCCAGCAATTCACAAATACCTACGTTACTCGATAATGCCAGACCATCTTCAAAAGTCAGCGTTCCATAATCATTTCCCTGTGCATCGTAAATGGTTGGATAGCCCGTAGCGACACCACTTACACGATTGATTTTATTATTTGCGGCATCATAGCCATATTCAAAACTGCCGGCGCGATACATGGTATTATATGGGAAAGTTCCTGTATCAATAGCCGTTGCATACGTAAAAGGCTTCATAACCGAACCTGGCTCATAAACCATGGAGCTGACGGCATCTGTATAAGAAGGAATTTCCTTATGTTCGTTCTGGTCATATGTCGGATAGCTGGCCCAGGCTAAGATCTTTCCTGTTTCCACTTCCATGACAACCGCCCAGGCACTGGTGGCCCTGTTATTTTCTATGGTTTCTTCCATAGCTTTTTCAACGACTGATTGTAAAGAACTATCCAATGTCAATACGACATTATCTCCATCTACCGCTTCTTTATATACCGTTGTAGTTCCAGGAAGGATACTTCCATCGACCGTCTGCTGGTATTGCACATGCCCATCTTCTCCGGCAAGGAGATCATTCATGGTCTGTTCCAGCCCCATCTTACCAACGATTTTCTGCTCATCTTCATCATAAGCCGCAAAACCAACCATCGTGCTGGAATATGGTGTCGTTGGATAATAACGATTGGTCGTTTCGATAAAATCAATTCCCGGAAGATCTAAATCTTTTATCTTTTCCATCGTTTCTTCATCCAAACGCTTTGTTCCCGTACCTAATTCTGTCTGGCTCAATCCCTGATCCATCGCTTTTTCAAGGATTTTTTCAACATTAGATTCCTTGGCATCCGGCAAAACTTTACAAAGCTTTTCAGCCGTCTTTTCGGCATCTTTGACATAATCCGGATCGCCATTTTCATCAACGACACTTTCATCCAGATAAGCCACGATGGTCCAGGCATCCACTTCTTGGGCAATGACTTGATGATTACGATCATAGATCGTTCCTCTTTTGGCTTCCACTTCCGTATCCACGATGGAAGAAGAAATCTTTGAATTTAAAACACTTTCCTGTGACCAGATATGTGTTTTCGTGACCATAGTGAAAAGAACATTAGCAATCACTAATGTTCCTATGATACTCATCACTTGAATCATTCGATAAAGCTGGCGGTTACTGCGGCGAACGCTTAAACGCTGTGTTCGCTTATCCAGCTTTCTTCTAACTTTACGTTTTATGGCCATTCATATCCATCCTGTTCAACTAGTTATTGATCACATAGACATTGTCCTGATTTTCATTCAGGTCATCGCCAGCTAAGCCTAACATCTTATTCTTATCTTGTAAAGCTGAAATATCTGTCTTCAACGAATGCACTTCGTCTTGTTTTTCAGCTACCTGACTGGCAAGCTTTTGTTCTTCTACAGATAACGTAATATTGTATGAATTCAAGCCGATTTTGGAAAAGCAATAGAAGACGCATGAAAGAGCAAACGCTAAAATAAGCAGCTTCTCCGGACGAAGCTGGCGCAGTTTTCTTCTTTTTCTATTATGCTTCTTTGTTGTACCTTTCTGCACCATTTTAGTTTGCCCCCAATTTTTTCAATCCCCTAAGCTTGGCACTGTGTGATCTGAAATTTTCTTCCAGCTCCTGTCTTGATGCCGTTACCGGTTTTTTTGAAATCAACTCATATTCTAATTTTTCTATCCCTAATTGCGGCAGCCTTCGATCTGCCTTTTTCTGAACAGCTACATCCCGAAACATTCGTTTTACGATCGTATCCTCCAAGGAATGAAACGTAATCACAGCCAATCTTCCGCCCGGTTTTAACAAACTTATCGCATCCCGCAATACGATCTCAAGCTGTAGTAACTCACGATTGACTTCAATGCGAATCGCCTGAAAGATCTGTTTGGCCGGGTGTCCTTTTTTACTTAAAACCTTGGCCGGTAAACAACTTTTGATCACATCCACTAACTGAAAGGTCGTATCGATTGGATGTTGTTGACGAGCTTTGACAATCTGCGATGCGATTCGATATGCATTTGGGTCCTGGCCATAATCCCTAAAAATTCTGAACAAATCTTTTTGATCATAGGTATTGATCACCTTCCAGGCATCCATTTCCTGACTCTGATCCATTCGCATATCAAGTCGTGCATCAAATCGATAGCTAAATCCTCGAGATGGATCATCAAACTGTGGACTGGATACCCCCAGATCCATCACGATGCCATCGACACCAAATACACCTTCTTTGGCAAGAACTTCTTTGAGGTTTTCAAAAGATGTATGGATACATTTAAAATTATTTGAAACCTTAAGCAGACGTTTTGTACTTTGATCAATTGCTTCCTGATCACAATCCAGACAGTACAAAAATCCCTGTGGACAACGTTTGAGGATCTGTTCACTGTGGCCCCCTCTGCCCAGTGTACAATCCACATAAATGCCATCCTTTTTCACATCGAGCATGTCGATTGTTTCTTTTAACAGTACACTTTGATGTTCCATACTACTCCATAAAGCCATTCAAGGCTTCTGCAGCTTCTTCAAATGAACCGGACTGTTCTTCTTCCAACTGCATCCAACGCTCTTTTGACCAGATCTCCAAATGGTTAGCCATACCTACGATCAGGCATTCTTTTTCCAGTCCTGCCAGTTCAATCAAGGTACGAGGTATCAAAATTCGTCCCTGACTGTCCAGATCTACCTCCGCTGCTTTCGACAACATCATACGCTGAAACATACGCGCATCCTTATTTGTTGATGGCAGCGCCGATAACTTTTGATATACTGTTTCCCATTGCTTGGCAGTATATACATACAAGCAGCCATCCAAACCACGGTTAACGACAACGTGTTCACCAAGATCTTCACGAAATTTTGCAGGCATAATCAATCGCCCCTTACGATCGATGTTATGTGCATACTCCCCCATGAACACGTGCCATCACCCCCACATCTAGACACTTTGTGCTACTTTGTACCACCATGATACATCATTACCACCATTTTTGCCAACTATTTTTTATAGAAATATAATTATTTACAATACTGTTGAACCTTCAACTTTTTTTCTTGCGTTTTTTTCAAGTTTTCTCTAGATTTCCCCGCAGTTTCACGTATAATTGAAACGGTTTATTTGAGATTGATAGGAGAGGTGAAATCTTGAAATTTTTGAATTTTCTTTTAGCCCTTCTTCCCATATTGTGGTTAGTTGTGGCTCTAACCGTTTTTAAATGGCCGACCTTTAAGGCTGCAATTGGCTCCCTTGTCATCAGTGCCATTCTTGCGATCACCAAGTGGCAGATGCCGGTGATGGATATGGCAAGTGCTGCCCTGGAAGGCTTTGCGATGGCTTTGTGGCCGATCATTCTTGTGATCATCGCCGCTGTCTTTACGTACAATTTGACATTGAAGACCGGCGCCATGGAAATCATTAAGCAAATGATTGCTTCGGTCAGCAGCGATAAACGAATTATCGTCTTATTGATCGCCTGGTGCTTTGGTGGATTCATGGAAGGCATGGCCGGATTTGGGACCGCCATTGCGATTCCTGCCAGCATGCTTGTTGGTTTGGGATTTAATCCTTTGTTTAGCTGTCTTGTCTGTTTGATTGCCAACGGTGTTCCCACACCTTTTGGATCGATCGGTATCCCAACTGTGACATTAGCCAATCTGGTGGGATTGGAAAACACAGCGCTTTCCTTTATGACCAGCTTACAGTTGGCGCCCTTTGTCATTGCCGCTCCATTTTTGATCGTCATGGCAACCGGAAAAGGCCCAAAAGCTTTAAAAGGAATGTTACCGGTAACACTGGCCAGTTCTTTAGGTTTTATCCTTCCACAGCTTGCCGTCAGCTACTTTGTGGGTGCTGAACTGGCCGTTGTCGTAGGAAGTGTATGTTCTTTGGCCTTAACGATCCTGTTCGCATCCAAAAAGAAAAGCGATCCGCAATACGAAATGCAGATCGCCAAACAGGAAAACATCACTTTATCAAAGGCTTTGATTGCCTGGTGTCCGTTTATCCTGATCTTTGTATTCTTATTATTAACCAGCAAGATGGTCATGCCAATCAATGAAGCTTTAAGTGTTTTTGCCACACAAACAACGATATACACCGGTGAAAACCCTACGGTGATCTCGTTTTCCTGGATCAATACACCGGGAGTATGGATCTTTATTTCCGCATTGATCGGTGGTCTTATCCAAAAGGCAAGCTTAAAAGACTTCGGCAGAGTATTGGTAGATACGCTTAACCAGATGAAAGAAACGATGATCACCATGTTATCTGTCCTTGCTGTTGCCAAGATCATGGGCTATGCCGGCATGATCAGCGATATATCTTCGTTTGTAATTGCGATTACCGGTTCTTTCTACCCATTCTTTGCCCCTTGGTTTGGTGCTTTGGGAACCTTTGTCACAGGCTCCGGGACCAATTCCGGCGTTCTGTTTGGCCAGGTGCAGTTAGAAGCCGCCCAGGCCTTAAATGCCAACAGCCTTTGGATCGTAGCTTTAAACTCCCTGGGTGTAGCCGTTGGAAAAATGCTCAGCCCACAAAGCCTTGCGATTGCCTTGAGCAGTGTGGATTCCAAAGGACAGGATTCCAAACTGTTATCTATGGTACTTCCATATGGCACTGGTATGATCATACTGATGTCCATTCTTGCCTTCGTCGGCAATATGGTATTATAAAAAAATGTGTATCTCTGAGCTTTCAGGATACACATTTTTTTACGCTTCTAATTGTGAAGTACAATGAGGACAGCGAGTGGCTTCAATACTGATCTCACTTTTACAGTAAGGACACACCTTCGTTGTAGCCGCTTCTTCTATTTCCTCTTCTTTTTTCAATTTAGAGGTTGCTCTGTTCATAGCTTTTACCATACAGAAAACAATCAAAGCCATGATCAGGAAATTGATAATAGCTGTAATAAAACTTCCATATTTAATCGCTACATCGCCAAATTTTAATGAGTAGGCACTGAAATCATATCCACCAAACAATCCAAGGATCGGTGAAATAATATCATTCGATAAACTTGTTACAATTGCAGTAAACGCACCACCAATGATAATACCAATCGCCATATCTAAGACATTTCCACGATTGATAAAATCACGAAACTCTTTCATAAAACTTTTCATATTTTCTCCTTAACACACTTTCTTATTCTACCTTATTCCGAAACAATTTAACAGCATTGTGTACATAATAATACGGTACAATCAATGTTAATGCGTGAATTATAATTTCTATGATGTTTGTAGTATGCATAAAGAACTCTACTAAATTCATCAAAAACAAGATCACGCCTAAAAGAACTGTGAGCAATGAACCTTTTTTTGATTTCACAATGCCAATCAATCCGGCAATAATTTCAAACACATGAATCGCATACAGACCGATGACCTCCATAAAAGCCTGCATAGCCTCTGCATCCTCCATATGGCCTGGATCATCATGTCCTAATAACTGCCAGACAAAAATGATCATACTTATGCCGATCAATACCTCCAAAAAGCCGGCTATTCTTTCAAGCGTAAATCCTGTACCACCGACAAAGTTCAATTTTCTGTCCTCTTTTACCCATCCTAAAAAGAGCTAAGCAAACAAAAAGGCAAAAAATCTTGCCTTTTTAATTTACTTTTGTTTCAAAGCTTCTTTTAATGTCTTGCTAGATTTAAATTTCGCATTACGGCTAGGCTGAATTTCCATCTTTTCCCCAGTGGATGGATTAATGCCTATACGCCCTTTTCTTTCCGTAACAGAAAATCGTCCAAATCCAAAAATATCGATTTCTTTTCCTTCTTTCAATATCGAAGTGATTTCATCAAATACAAACTGAATATAGTTATGAGCTTCTGCTTTTGAAATATCAAATGATTCACTCATTCTCGCTTCCAGTTCTTTTCGATTGATTGTTGCTGACATACTGTTCCTCCTGTGTTTTGCCGACCACTGATAGTTTACTTTAAAAGTCAAATATCGTTCAACTAAAAATACAGAAAAACAGTAAAAATCATAAATTCGTTAAATTAACATACATTATTTTAAATTAATCATTCAACCCTTATAAGATTTCTTTATAAACACGTAATACGTTTTTATAAAATACCTTTTCGATTTCCTCCTGTGTAAAACCATTTTCCGATAAAGCCTGTGCCAATTGATTCATGTAGGAGGCATCCGGTATTTCCAAGTCGGAATGAATTCCATCAAAATCCGTGCCTAATCCGATACAATCAATACCGGCAATCTTTTTGATATGGCAAATATGACGCACCATAGCTTCTATGTGGCTTGGCCCGTTTGGACTTTCGTGTTCTTCTAAAAAGTCCCCACAAAAATTGATGCCCATGACACCACCTCGAGCATGCAAAGCCTGAATCATCTCATCGCTCAGGTTTCGAGCTACCGGACAAATGCTTCTGGCATTGGAATGAGAGGCCACAAAAGGTTTTGTTGTATTTTTTAAAACATCATAAAAACCGGCATCATTTAAATGGCTGACATCAATGATCATGCCCAGACGCTCCATCTCTTGTACATACTGAATCCCAAACCCTGTCAATCCGTGCACTGTATCGATCTGCTGCAAAGGGCTGGCCTGCTTATAGTCCGTAAAATCATCCATGGAAAAGTTTGGATAGCCGATGCCATTGGGATAATTCCATGTCAAGGCAATCATACGAACACCCAAACGATAATAATTTCTAAGCATAGAAAGATCATTAAAGACAACTCCGCCATCTTCCAATGTCAACAAAGCAGACAACTTTCCAGCCTTTTCATTTTTCTCAATATCTTCATAACTGAATACCGGTGCGATATATTCTTTATTTTTTTCCATTTCATTCCAGAAGACATCCATCAATCGCATCGTTTGTTGTTCCGGAATGGATAAAACTTTTTGATCGGTAAACAAGGCAAAATTTTGAAGCAGGTAATTTCCCTTCTGCAGTTTTTGAATGTCAATACTCAAATCGTTTTGAAACAATTCTTTTTCAGGATGATTCAAAAGTTCCAAAATCGTATCACAATGCATATCAACGACTTTCATACGTTTCCTCCAATAATCGATCTAACCAGACCAGACATCCATCTTCATAACACGAAGGCACGATCATATCGGCCACTTCTTTACATTCTTCTTTGGCATTTTCCAAAGTACATCCCAAGGCTGCCAGGCGTATGCTTTCGACATCACTATATCCATCGCCAATGACAGTCACCTGATCCCAGCCTGCATGTAGACTCTTCAACAATTTCTCTAATGCTCCCTGTTTAGAAACTTCTTTGTGCAAAACATCGTATAGAGTCGGTGTACTGCGGATGACTTGAAAGTCCGTATGTTGTCCAATTTCTGGTTCAAGAGCATCCATAACCGTTTCCAATTCTTCCGGTTTTGCCGCAACCGAGCATTTTACTACCTCTGCCTTTAAATATCGTGTAGGGTGCATTGTTGTAATATAATCAATATCACAGTTTTTCTGATCCAGTTCAAATCCCAAACACATTTGACTGCATATCACAGCTTCTGGCTGCGTAAACCCGATTCCGATATTGTGTTTTTCCATAAGTTGCCAGAGCCACAACACTTGATCAGAATCCATTTTTGTGCAATCGATCACTTGTTTTGTCCGCATATCATAAACATGAGAACCATTCGAAGAAATCAAATAACCCCCAAAAGTATCCATTCCAATCTGCAACGCTAAAGGATACACACCCTGAAAAACACGGGCGCTGTTTAAGATCACCGTATTCCCCTTTTCCTGCAAGGCAATCATCTTTTCCTGAACAGCTTTTGATACATATAAGCCATCACTGGGTGGCATTAAAGAGCCATCTAAATCACATACAATCCATCGTTTCATACTATCCCTCGCTTCTTGTAGATTCATTATACAAAAAAAGTCACTCTGTGAGAATGACCTTTCAGATACACAAAGAAACCTACTTCGTCTTTAATACGACTTTGGCACGATAGCCGCGACTGGAATAATAAGAATCCGCTCCATTGCAGTAGATAAAAGTTCTTCCATAACGTTTACTGCCAAATAATGCACCACCTTGTTTACGCATCGAATCTTCTGTTTTGATCCAGCTTGAAGTCTTTAAATCCAAGTCTTCCATCGACTGCAGCCATACATACTCCGCCTCATTCAACAAAACAAGTTTCTTTTCCTGTGCATCTTCCATCACACTGGAACCCGGTGCATTTTGTTTTCTTTTCAATCGAGCTTCTTTGTCATAACATAAACTTCTTCTTTTCGGACTTTCCTTTGAAAAGTCACAAATACAAAGCTGGCCCTCCAACACAACAACATCGGGTTCTCCCTTTGTTTCCTCCATATAAGAAACAGCTTCTAATATATCTTTGGTCAGCAGATTTTCTACATCTATCCATCTTATAGAAGAATGACGTTGTATATGGGATTCAAAACGTTCTTTTAAAATGCTTTTAATCACTTGCTCGTTCATGATGATCCTCCCTGCTTCTATTGTACCAAGGCCAAATCGTAATCCCTACTCATATACTCCACAAAATGAAAAGACAACTGACTTGCAGTTGCCTATCTAGAGTGTTTGTTGTATGCCTTGATAAATATCATCTAATTCCTGCAGCGGATCGTTGACAATCTCAATATTCAACTGATCGCAAAGATATTCCATACCGATTAAGATACGTGGATTGCGTGCATAGAGTTTTTTAGGAATACCGTAGTTTTCAATGATATGAAAGAAAATAGAAACCACTCTTTCCATTTCATCATGATCCAATGTCAGAACATCGCCTGCCAAAATGCTATCTTCTTTTAAATCATAAGCCAAGACCAACAATGGATTGATTGGACGATCATAGTCCGGATCATCGATTGGAGTAAACAAATAATTCAGATCCATGACCAGTTCCATATCCGATCTTTCATATTCTTTAAATTCTCCCAGCACCGAATCCTCCACTTTTACCATAAGAAAGCGCGGAATCGAATTTGGCAAAGGCAGTGGATATATCGACAAATTAGGTTCTTCACCTTCTTCAACAAAATCCCATTCAGCCATTAAGAGCTCCCCTTTTTCAAAATTAGGAAGCCATTCTTCATCTTCCATGACCATATCCACGGTTTTATTTAAAACTTCCATAATTCTGGTACATTGTATAACTTCATCACGATTTAAATTTACCGGGACATAGCGAGGTTCAAACGAATAAAAATACGGCCAGTCATTAGCACCCTCATATTTCAGTCCTAAATCCTGAATTATTTTTCTCTGGTCCGGTTCCATTTCATTTTTATCCCCATAATAACAAGTCATACAAGTAATATCACCCATGATATAAGTTGTCGGAGCCGAGTATTGGTACGAATCCATGATCATACATAGATCAGAATACCCATCCATCCCGTAATACATCGTTATCCCTGGACAGTTTCCTTGTTTACCCATGATACTGCAGAAATATGGTTCTCTTTTTCCTTCCAGCTGTACTGCAATCAAATCGATATCTTCAAAGATCGTCCATGGCCTTTTTTCCTTTAGCGCATCTGCTTCTTTATATAATTTCTTCCATTGTTCCAGTGTTGCCTGTTGCATAAAAATTCTCCTTGTTTTCTATTATTATGAAGGAAAATCATCAAAAAGAAAAGACCCCTTACGGGGTCAAGATCTTACTTATACAAGTTGTAGAAAGATTTCTTTCCTTTGTACTGAGCAATAGAAGTAGCTCCACGCTGATTCAATTCGTCTTCGATACGCATCAAACGGTTGTATTTAGCAATACGGTCTGTACGAGACAATGAACCAGTCTTAATCTGTCCGGCATTGAATCCAACAGCGATATCAGCAATTGTAGAGTCTTCTGTTTCTCCGGAACGGTGAGATACTACACAAGTGTAGTTATGTTTCTTAGCTAATTCCATAGCATCGAAAGTTTCTGTCAAAGTACCGATCTGGTTAACTTTGATTAAGATCGCATTGGCGATACCTTTTTCGATACCTTCCTGTAAGATAGAAGGGTTTGTAACAAACAAGTCGTCACCAACCAACTGAACTTTGTCACCTAAACGATCAGTCAGTTTCTTCCATCCATCCCAGTCACGTTCACCAAGTCCGTCTTCGATAGAGATGATAGGATATTTTTCGATCCATTCAGCATACATATCGATCATTTCATCACTTGTCTTAGTTCCCTGACCAGATTTCTTCAATTCATACAATCCAGTTTCATGGTTGTGGAATTCGCTGGCGGCAACGTCCATCGCAATGCACATATCTTCACCAGGTTTGTATCCGGCAGCCTGCATAGCTTCTACTAACAATTCAAGTGGTTCTTCGTTTCCATCTTTACAGCTAGGAGCAAATCCACCTTCGTCACCAACGTTCGTGTTGTATCCTTTGTCTTTTAATACTTTCTTCAACGCATGGAATGTTTCAGCAGCCATACGGATTGCTTCTTTTTCAGAAGTTGCACCAACCGGCATGATCATGAATTCCTGGAAGTCAACTGTAGAGTCGGCATGACTACCACCGTTGATTACGTTACACATAGGTACCGGCATAGTCTTCGCATTGAATCCACCGAAGTAGTTATACAATGGCATACCATAGAAATCAGCAGCTGCCAAAGCACAAGCCATAGATACACCTAATGTAGCGTTAGCACCTAAGTTTTTCTTGAATGGAGTTCCATCCAGATCTAACATTGTTTTATCAATCAGAACCTGATCACGGCAATCCATACCGATTACCTTTGGTGCGATAATGTTGTTTACGTTGTTTACAGCTTTTGTTGTTCCTTTTCCTAAGTAACGAGTTTTGTCACCGTCACGTAATTCTAATGCTTCTCTTTCTCCTGTACTTGCTCCACTTGGAACCATGGCACGTCCATAAGCACCAGATTCAGTAGTTACTTCTACTTCTACTGTTGGGTTACCACGAGAGTCTAATACTTCACGAGCATATACATCAACAATAATAGGCATATATTAAGTTCCTCCTTTGCCTTAAGCTACAAAAATAATACCACTTTAGCTCTTTAGATTCAATATCTACTCCTGTACTCCAGCCTGAAATTCCTTGAGAATTTTTGCTTTTTTTAGTGCATCTTCCCGTAAGAAGAACAAGTGAAAATTCTGTATGCCAAGCTGCTTATAGTACGCTATTTTATCCAAGTCATTCCATGCTTCTTTTTCAAAAATGCACATATGACATTTCGCATCCCCTTCCAGCAGATACTCCTTTTGATCCTTTCCCTTTAGATAAAAAGAATGCCTATGACATAAAGCACAATTCTTTCTTTGTCCATCTTTTAAGGCCGTATTGACAACACAATGATTCATGATCATCAGCCTTCTTTTTCCATAAAGATATACCACGACCGGGGCCTCAAAGCCGTATCGTTCTTTAAAACCTGTAAGCATGGCCTGTATATCCTTATCTTTACATTCCAAAGAAAGCTCGATGCAGGAAAATCCCAACCGCAATAAACACGCGATCGCATAAGAGTTTGTGACATTGTATCGCAGATCTGCCAAGCCTTCCATCGAAGAATGAATCTTCTCTTGTATCCAGTACCTTTCCACAATTTTTTGCGGTTCTATTTTCACATCGTATGTTTTTTCTATGATAGGATTAGCCTTTGTCTTTTCTTCATAAAAAGCATCGATAGCCTGATTGCGGATATGATTGAGCGCACCTAGCGGAAAAAAGAAAGGGACATCCAACGCAAAACGAAACGATTGAATTTCTATAAAGCTGTCTTTTGTCTTTGAAAACTGGCGTTTTAAAACCTCTTCGTCACAAGGTCTGTTTTTGGCAACATCAGCCAGCTCTTCACTAATCCAAGTCACACAATGACCGTTTTCAGACAAAGTGCATTCCAACGGATATCCGGGCCCTTTACATGCCAAATGACAAGACACTGCTACTTTTCGCTGTTTCTTTTCAATAGTTTGATCAATTTCCTTTTGAAGCGTTGTATCGATCGTCTTTATCAACTTTGTTTGTGTAGGAAGTCGATCCTTCATATTGATTTCTACAATTTGACCTGCTTTTGCCTGCGCAATCAGCTTTCCCTGCGTGTCATAGAGATAATTCAAGCGAAAGCCTAGCGAGCCTGTCTTCCATACAAAGCGGATTCCATCATTTTGATGTAAAGAATCCTGCAGCTTGACGCGTACACGTTTTCCTTTTTGTCCAATCACATGACCAATCAAGATTCCCTGATGATTGCTGGTTTGGGTATTCATCAAAGCATTACCTCTTTGATCATAAAGATGACCTTTGGTAAATCCACGATTAAAGGTGACCTGCAGCTCCTTCTGTTCTTTTTTACCCAATGTTTTTCCATGCAACACCTCATATACCTGATGCACACACTCATACACATATTCCTTGGATTTCATACGTCCTTCGATCTTAATGGAACAAACTCCGAGCTCTTCTAATTCTCGAACTTGTTCGATCAGGGATAAATCCTTAGGGCTTAAAAAATACTGTTCTTTTTCTAAAATCGGCTTTCCATCCTGATAAAGCTTATAGGGCATACGACATGGCTGCGCACACATACCACGATTTCCGCTTCGATCATATTCGATAGAACTGAAAAGGCATTGCCCACTGTAACAGATGCAAATGGCTCCATGGACAAAAACTTCCACTTCCATTCCCGTCTGAACCGCTGCCTTTACCTGCTCCAAACTACATTCTCTTGCCAGTACCACACGCTTAACACCTAATTTTTTTAACTGTTCAATCTGCTCAACCTGTGTCACGGAAAGCTGAGTAGAAGCATGTACGGCAAGCTGTGGCAATCTTTCATGAAGAAGATGAATTAAGCCTAAATCTTGTACGATCAAGGCATCTACGCCCATTTCGTGAAGGCGTTTTGCCTGTTGATAGGCTTGTTCGATCTCCTGCTCAAACAATAATGTATTCATGGTCACATGCACTTTAATGTTCAAACTATGGCATCGCTTCAATACTTCCTTCATCTGTTCCCAGGTAAAGTTATTGGCATAGGCCCTGGCTCCAAAAGAAGGAAGCGCACAATATATCGCATCACATCCAGCCTGGATTGCAGCTTCCAGAACTTCCATGCTGCCAACAGGCGCTAATATTTCTATATTTTTCATAAGACTAGTATATATAAAGAAAAGCCATGTTTCCATGACTTACTTCTTATTTTCATAATAATTTTGAATCGCATCAAACGTTTCCTGCGAAATCACATGTTCCATACGGCAGGCATCATTTTCCGCAATGGTCTTTGGTACACCGATCTCTTCCAACATTTCTCTAAAAAAGCGATGTCTGCGATATGTTTCGGTTGCGATACGGTTTCCTGCATCTGTCAGATATAAAAATTTATTTTCATCTAAATGAAGATATCCATCTTTTTCCAAAAGTTTGACCGCATGCGATACACTTGGCTTAGAGAACCCTAAATAGCTGGCTACATCCACACTGCGAACATGATCGATTTTTTCACTCAATACCAGAATTGATTCCAGGTAATCTTCCAAAGATTCGCCTAATTCCATAGTTCTCACCTCTTCTATGCCATTTTAAAGGTTTACAACACTTCTGTCAAACAGATTGCCATCACAGAAAGTAAACATTATGATTCACCCAGTAAAATTTCTTTATCCCTTATTTCAAAGCTAGTTGATATGTAGAGATTGTAAAATAATTGGTCTTGATGAAGTTTCTACATCTAACATGTTCATGGCTTCGTTAATATTAAAAACAACACGATTTTTGATTAAACTCTATATATTGTTTATAGAATTTATTAAAAGCCCCTCTTATTTGCCTTCTACTCTTCCTATGCTAATTCTTTTTTCACAAATCCATCGCTAAATGTACACATCTTTCATCTCGTTTTCTTTATATGTTCCAGTCTATTTCTAATGCATCTGTATAGATTTTAAAATAGCCGGTCGTAAAGATGCTTCTACTCCTAATAAATCCATGGCTTCTTCTATGTTGGAAACAACATGTTTTTTGATTAAATTCTGTACATTATTTATCGAAGTGATTAGACTTCCTTCTTTTATACCTCTTTCCATACCTTCATCTCTTCCTTTTTCTATTCCCTTTTCCCAGATCGCATCACTGAATGTGCACATCTTCCTCATCTCGCTTTCTGTTTCCTTTTCCAATAGTTCCTGTATCTCTTCCAGGGAAAGATCCTTATATTCTTCCAGACAGGACTGGAACAAATAGGACAGGATCTGTTTATACGACAGGATCTTCTTGCACTGTTCATCATACAGTCGTTTTGACTCCTGCACGATTTCTTTCAATTCTTTTTTGTCTTCCATTGAGTTCCCTCCTTTTCTCTACACTATTTAATACGTATGAAAAAGAGAAAACTATTAAAAATTCTTTTAAAAACTGTAAGTTAAAACTAATTTAAAACTTATGACAAAAAAAGAACCAGCCGTAACAGCTAGTTCTTATACGTTTCTAATACTTGATATCCATGTTCTTCTAATGCCTGAATCAAATTCTTTGGATCTTCCGCATCACATCGTACTACCATATTGGCAATACCATCTTTAAATGAATAAACACCGATATGTGAAATATTGACCTTCTGTTGAACAAAGATATCCGATAACTTCCCGATAGCGCCCAATTCATCTTTGACCGCAATTGTAATACGAGTTCCTTTATCTTCCCAACCAAGTACACTTAAGAAGCATCCAAATACATCATTTTGAGTCACGATTCCTACCACATTATTCTGATTATCGACAATAGGGATACAACCAATATCGTGGGATCGCATGGTTTCAGCACAAGATTCCATCAATTCCTCTTCATTCATGGAAATTACATTTTTGATCATCACTGTGCTAACCGTTGTCTTCGACAATAGATAATTCAATTCATAGATACTTAATGAAGTAGCCGATGAATGGGATGTCGCAATCATACCTTCTGTGATCAATCCCACCAGTTTTTGGTTTTCCACAACCGGAACACGATGAATTCCATGTTCTTTCATTAACTCCAATACTTCTGAAATCGTGGCATCTTTTTCCGTACAAATGACATCTTTTGTCATATAATCTTTGACTTTAAACATTTTTTATCCTCCCAGATACGCTTTTTGGATCTCCGGACTTTCCGCCAGTTCCTTACCGGTTCCACTCAATACAACTTTTCCTGTTTCCAGTACATAAGCACGATGAGCGATTGACAGAGCCATCTTGGCATTTTGTTCGACCAATAACACAGTCGTTCCCTGCTTATTGATTTCTTCGATGATCGAAAAGATCTCTTTGACAAGGATAGGTGCCAACCCCATACTTGGCTCATCCAACAATAAAAGCTTCGGTTTTGCCATCAAGGCTCTTCCCATGGCCAACATTTGTTGTTCTCCACCAGATAAAGTAGAAGCATCCTGATTGATTCGTTCCTTTAAGATTGGAAACTGTGCATACACTTTTTCCAGATCTTGTTGAATACCCTTTTTATCCTTGCGTAAGAAAGCACCCATCATCAAATTTTCATAAACGCTCAAGCCGGTAAAGATACGTCGTCCTTCCGGAACCTGTGTGAGCCCTTTTTGTACGATGAACTTTGGATTCTTCTTAAAAATCGATTCACCTAAAAATAATATATCACCACTGGTCTTCTTTTTGATACCACTGATACTTTGCAGCATCGTTGTTTTTCCGGCACCGTTGGCTCCAATCAAAGAAACAATCTCTCCTTCATTCACTTCCAGGTTGATTCCTTTCAATGCCTCGATCACTCCATAGTGTACATGAAGATCTTTTACTTCCAGCATCGCCATATTAGATTTCCTCCCCTAAATAAGCCTTAATGACAAATTCATTGTTTCGGATTTCTTCCGGATTTCCATTGGCAATCAGCTTTCCATAATCCAGAACATAAATTCTTTCACAGATCTTCATAACCAAAGACATATCGTGCTCGATCAAGATGATCGTCAAACTGTATTTGTCACGAATACGATAAATCAGATTTGTCAGTTCAGCAGTTTCCTGTGGGTTCATACCGGCGGCAGGCTCATCCAAAAACAAAATTTTCGGTTGAATTGCTAAGGCACGGGCAATCTCCAAACGACGCTGCTCTCCATAAGGAAGATTGGTTGCCTGTTCATTACGTTTTCCATACAATCCAACTTCTTTTAACAGCTCACAGGCTTTTTCTTCTACCCATTTTTCTTCATTATAATAAGAAGGTAAACGGAAAATAGCCGCCAAAGTTCCATAACGAATATTTTTATGCATCGCAACCTTTACATTTTCCAAAACCGTCATTGTCTTAAACAATCGAATATTCTGGAAAGTTCGGGCAATTCCATAAGCTGTGATCTTATAAGGTTTTAAACCACCCAATTGAATTTTTTTACCATCTTCATTGAATTCGATCAAACCACTGCTTGGTTCATATACTCCGGTCAATAAGTTAAATAACGTAGTCTTTCCGGCACCATTGGGGCCGATCAAACCAATCAGCTCTCCCTGGTTGATCTGCATAGATACATTGGATACGGCACAAAGCCCTCCAAAGTTTTTGGTCAGATTTTTGATTTGAAGAATTGGTTCCATTAGCGATTCCCCTTTCTTTTCTGAAACAGCTTTTTAAAGGAGAACTCTTTAGTTCCCAATAAACCAGACGGCTTGAAGATCATGATAATGACTAAAGCCAAACCATAGATGATCATACGAATATCGGAAAAGTTTTGTAAGATCATATTTAAGATTCCGATAGCAGCTGCTGCAATCACACTGGAAGTCATCGATCCCATACCACCGAATACGACCATGACCAAAATATCAATAGAACGATTAAAGGTAAACTGTGTCGGGTTGATGACATAGAAGTTGCAGGCAAATAACGCACCGGCCATACTGGCCAATATAGCACCGATCACAAACGCAATGACCTTATAGCGAGTCGTATTGATTCCCATGGCTTCGGAAGCAATTTCATCTTCACGAATGGAAAGACAGGCACGCCCCGGCGCACTACGGGTAAAGTTGCACACAACGACCAGTGCGATGACAACACCGATGATCAATAAAGGCCAAGTAGTTAAACGAGGAATGCCACTCAATCCGGCAGCTCCATTGGTGATTTTCATATTTTGTACGATGATACGAATGATTTCGGCAAACCCTAAGGTCGCAATGGCCAGATAATCACCTTTTAATCGCAATGTTGGTATAGAAACGATCAATGCCACGATCGCAGAAATCACAAATCCAACCAATAAACCTAAGAAAAGGCCGCCCAGATTCGGCATCATTTTCGTAACAATTCCGGCACTGTATGCACCGATACACATAAAGCCGGCATGGCCTAAGGAGAACTGACCACAAATACCAATGACAAGATTTAACGAAACCGCCAAAATGATATTGATACAGATATTATAAAGGGTAATCTGATAGTAGGAGTTGATGATTCCGGCATTCATTAAAACACTGCACACCAGAAAGATCACGACAGCGCTGGCAAGCCAGGCGATATTTTCTTTGTTCAATAATTGTTTCGGCATCAATTACACCTTCTCTCTCTGGTTCTTTACTAACAAACCATTTGGTTTGATGATCAAAATCAGGATCAAAATCAAATATACGATCGCGTCACGATATAACGAGCTTCCATAAGCGACAACCATTGTTTCGGCAATTCCGATAAACAGTCCACCGATCATGGCGCCCGGAACACTTCCAATTCCACCGAAAACAGCGGCAATAAATGCTTTTAAACCGGGAACCATTCCCATTAACGGATCAATCGAATTATAATAAATACCAACTAATATACCGGCAACACCAGCCAAAGAACTTCCCAAAAGGAAGGTAAAGGAAATCGTAGTGTCCACATTGATTCCCATCAGTTTGGCCGCATCCTCATCAACACTGACCGCACGCATGGCACGTCCCATCTTTGTCTTTTTGATAATCAGCTGTAAGGCAATCATCAAAACGATCGTAATCGTAAAGATATACACCTGCTGCATGGAAATCGTAACTGGCCCTAAACTAAAGGAAGAATTGCTTAAAAGAGTCGGATACGTCTTAACTTCACTTCCCATAACATATTGTGTCGTATATTCCAGCACATAGCTGACACCGATGGCGGTAATCAAAGCCGCAATACGGGTCGCATGTCGCAAAGGCTTATAGGCGATTCGTTCAATCAGAACACCTAAAATTCCGCAAACCACCATACTGGCAATCATCGCCGGGAAAAAGCTGAAACCAAAATAGGTCGTTGTGATAAAGGCCACATAGGCCCCCAACATATAAATATCTCCATGGGCAAAGTTGATCAGTTTGATGATTCCATAAACCATGGTATATCCAAGGGCTATCAAAGCATAGATGGAACCCAAAGACAGACCGTTGATAACTTGTTGTAAAAACTGGCTCATAGTTTCTCTCCTTCTACTAGAAAAAAAGGGGAAGTTTGCTTCCCCTGATACATCTGGATTACTGTTCTACTTCGACTTCAGTAGCCGCTGTCTGTACACCGTTTTCCAGTTCAACGATCATAACCGTCTTGATTGGAGAATGTGTATCATCAAATGTGAACGATCCGGTAATTCCAGAGAATTCAATACCTTCTAACGTATTCTTTAGTTCTTCACCGGTAGCTCCGGCTTCTTCTAATGCCTGTAAAGCCAGGTTAGCCGAGTCATAAGCTAATGCAGAAAACATATTTGGCGCTTCACCATATTCTTCTGTATAGGAGTCAATGAAGTTCGTCAATTCATCACTGGCATTCAGTGTTGTATAACATGTTGTGTAGTAAGTATTACTTAAATTATCAGCACCAGCTAACTGAGAAAGAACTTCCGATTCAAATCCATCTGCACCAATGATCGGTGTATCAATTCCCATATCACGAGCCTGCTTAATGATCAAACCAGCTTCCTGATAATATCCGGCAATGTACAGAACATCAAAGTCTTTTGACTTCATATCTGTTAAAATCGATGCGAAATCTGTATCTCCGGAGTTGTAGCTTTGTTCCGCAACAACTTCTCCACCCTTTTCCGTAAATACATCTTTGAATGTGGAAACAAGCCCTTGTCCATAATCACTTACTTCATTGATAATGGCCGCTTTTTTGACGCCCAGGGTATCATAAGCATATTGTGCCATGGCAGCACCCTGATAAGAATCCTCGAAACAAATTCGGAATGCATATGGATACGTTTCGCCATTATCATTAGTTGTCGCATCAATCTGTGTAGCTGATGGTGAAATAACCGGAACGGCATTGTCGCTGGATACCTGATATGTCGCAATGGATGTACCGCTGGTTGCAGGTCCGATAAGAATAGAAGCACCATCTTCGGTAATCAGACGAGTAGCCGCTGTTGTACTTTCCGCGTTATCTCCTTTGTTGTCCTGTTCGGCAATTTCAATTTTATATTTGGCATCATCACTGGCATTGTATTGATCAATGGCAAGTTTTGCTCCGTTATACTCGGCAGTACCATAGCTTGCGGTTCCACCACTTAACTCAAAGTTCAATCCAATCGTTACTGTATCGCCATCTGCCAATGTCTTTCCGGCACCGGCACCTCCGCCAGAACTACATCCGGCTAATAATCCTACGGCTAAAGCTGAGGATGTAAAGACCTTAAAAACTCTTCCCTTCATATCGTTTCCTCCTGTACAATCATTAAATATGTTTATATTCTAAACACATTCTCACATATTTTCAAGAGATTTGTGAAAATATTTTGAAAATAGAGAAAAATCTATGAAAAAAGTTTCAAAGGCAATAAAAATACTGGGATCATAGTCCCAGTATCATAGAAGAAATATTGATAAAGAATTGAAGGATGTTATTCTGTAACATCGCCAATGGAACATTTAACACATTCATATAGATCAACAAGATCAACACCAGCATAAAGAACGGAGAGCCTTCGATAAAGCGGTAATACTGCTCATCCGGTAAAAACGCGAATAAGATCTTCGATCCATCTAATGGTGGAACCGGAATCAGGTTAAAAAGGCCAAATCCAACATTTAAGGTTGCCGATGTTGATAAAGTAGATACGATAAAGCTTCCGATACCGCTATAGACAAATTGCGGCAAAAAAACAATAAGCAAAATGTAAATAAAGACACATATGAAGGCCAGTAAGAAGTTGGCAAGTGGACCGGCAAAGCTGGTCCAGATGATTCCGGTCTTTCTATCTTTATAATAACTGGCATCGATAGGTACCGGCTTGGCCCATCCAAAATGAAACAGTAACAGACATAGCACACCTAACCAATCTACATGGGCAAATGGGTTTAATGAGATTCTTCCCTGCATTTTGGCCGTAGGATCGCCCAGCCAATACGATACCAGGCCATGTGCCATTTCATGAATGGACATAGCCAATACGACCGCAATAACTAAAGACAACAAGCCTTCCAAATCTATATTAAACATAATTATACATTAAACCGGAAGTGCATGACATCCCCATCCTGCACGACATAATCCTTTCCTTCCAATCGAAGCTTGCCGGCTTCCTTGATCGCATGCTCACTGCCCAGCTCATCCATATCGCTAAAGGCATAAACTTCAGCACGAATAAAGCCTTTTTTGAAGTCTGTGTGAATTACACCGGCACAATCCGGTGCCTTCATTCCCTTTTTAAAGGTCCAGGCACGGCATTCATCTTCACCGGCTGTCAGGAAAGTACAAAGATTCAAGATATGGTATGCTTTCTGAATCAGCGTATCCAGACCACTGGTTGAAATTCCTAACTCTTCTAAGAAAGCGGCTCTTTCGTCTGGTTCCAATCCGCTCAGTTCTTCTTCCATTTTGGCACATAGGCTTACAACTTCGCTGTTTTCCTGCGCTGCATATTCTTTTACCTTTTGATAATACGCATTGGATTCTGGATCCATAGCTCCTTCTTCATCCAGGTTGCAGACATAGATGACCGGTTTTGCCGTCAGCAGGTTATACATCTTCATCAACGCCTGCTCATCTTCTGTTAATTCTAAAGAACGAACTGGTTTCCCTTCTTCCAGACATGGCTTTAACTTGGCCAAAAGTTCCATTTCCATCTTAGCTTCTTTATCTAAAGTCGTCTTGGCCTTACGCTCCACTTTCGCAATACGATTTTCGATCGTCTGCAAGTCCGTCAGCGTTAATTCCAAATTGATGATTTCAATATCTCGAATAGGATCGATGGAATTTTCCACATGCGTGATGTTGGGATCATCAAAACAGCGAACGACCTGACAAATCGCATCTGTCAGACGAATATTGGATAAAAACTGGTTTCCTAACCCTTCTCCTTTGGAAGCTCCTTTAACCAAACCGGCGATATCCGTAAACTCAAAGGTCGTATAGATCGTTTTTTTCGGATGAAAGATTTCGACTAAACGATCAACTCTTTTGTCCGGCACTTCGACGACACCCACATTTGGCTGAATCGTCGCAAACGGATAATTGGCAGCCTCCACCTGACTCTTTGTAATGGCATTAAACAAAGTTGATTTTCCGACATTGGGCAAGCCCACGATTCCTGCAGTTAATGGCATTCTTATTCACTCCCTTTCGATACGATCCGCTTTAGCTTCTTTTCAAACTTACTACGGGGCATCAGCACACTGGCACCACAGCCTAAACATTTGATTCGAATATCAGCACCCATGCGGATGATCTTCCATTGTTTTGATTTATGACACGGGTGTTCCTTTTTCATTTCGATGATATCATTTAAATCATAACTTTTTTCATCCATAGATTTTCTCATGCTCCTTATACGCTTTCAATGTATTCTTCAGTAACATACATACCGTCATTGGCCCTACACCTTTGGGTACCGGTGTAATGGCTTTGGTCTTTTCTTTGACCGCTTCAAAATCCACATCTCCGCAAAGCTTTCCATCCTCCATGCGATTGATGCCAACATCGATCACAACGGCTCCTTCCTTGATATAATCAGCCGTGATCTTCTTTGGTTTTCCAATCGCCGCAATCAAGATATCCGCCTGTTGACAAAGCTCTTTTAAATGCGCTGTTCGCGAATGAGCCATCATGACTGTCGCATTTTGTTTTTGCAGTAGTAAGGATAATGGCTTGCCGACCAGGTTGCTGCGACCGATCACCACGGCATTTAAACCACTTAAATCAGTATAACCGATAGAAGCTAACATCTCCATGACACCTAATGGTGTACAAGGCACAAAACCATCTCTTCCCGTCAGCAGCTTACCGACATTCACAGGATGCAATCCATCCACATCTTTATCCGATGATATCGCATCGATAACGCTGACTTCATCTAAATGAGATGGCAAAGGCAGCTGAACCAGGATTCCATCCACTTCCGGATCTTCATTCTGTCTTTTGACCTCTTCCAACAACTCTTGTTGTGTTGTTGAACCTGGCATACAAATGGTTCGATTTTCCATGCCTATGGACGCACAGGCATTGGCCTTGCTTTTGACATAACTTTGACTGGCCGGATTATCGCCTACCAGGATTACACTTAAAACCGGAAGTCGTTTTCCTTCCTTTTGCAGCTTTTCAATTTCCTGTTTTAGTTCTTCTTTTATCTTTTGTGATAACTCACTTCCATAAATGATTTCCATTACAATTCCTCGCTATCTAATACGATGGTAACCGGTCCATCATTACACAATTCGATCTGCATATCAGCACCAAATACACCTGTTTCTACATGTAACCCATTATTTCTTAATTCTTCATTAAAATAATCGTATAAAGGAATGGCTACATCTGGTTTTGCCGCATCGGTAAAGCCCGGTCGATTTCCTTTTTTACAGGAGGCATATAAAGTGAATTGAGAGATAGATAAAATCGAGCCTTGTATATCTTGAATAGATCGATTCATCTTTCCCTGTTCATCAGAAAATATACGAAGACCGCATATTTTCTTAACAACCTTATCCACAATCGCTTTCGTATCGGTATGTGTGAAACCCACAAAAACACAAAAGCCTTGATGAATCTGTCCGGTGATCTCCTGATCGATCGTGCATTTCGCATAGTTTGCTCTTTGAATTACGACTCTCATTTTACTTCCTCCAACAGGCAGACCGAGAATGCCGCTGCCCCTTCTTCATGACCGATAAAACCCATTTTTTCTCCTCTTGTCGCTTTGATGGATATTTGATCCAATCTACAATGAAGAATCTGAGCTATATTATTTCGCATCTGTTCTATATAAGGTGCAAGCTTGGGTCTTTCCATCACAATGGTCGCATCCACATTGCCGACTTTATACCCCTTTTGTACCATCATTTCATAAACACAAGTACAGAGCTGTAAGCTATTGGCTCCTTTATAGCTTGGATCTGTATCCGGAAAATGTTTTCCTAAATCACCCAGACTTAAAGCACCCAAGATACTTTCCATGATCGCATGTGTCAACACATCCGCATCTGAATGCCCATCTAATCCTTTTTCGTGTTCAATAGAAACACCACCTAAAATCAGCGGTCTTCCTTGTTTGAGTTGATGTATATCGATTGATTGTCCTATACGCATGTCGTCACCTCAGCTTAACAGAATCCATTATACAAAAAAAGACCTGACTTTGAAAGTCAGGTTCTAAACAATTATCGAGTTACCTGAATAAACTGAGGAGCCCCTCCACCGCCATTATAAACGCTGGAGATAATGGTCTTGCTGGTGCCGTCTGCTGTCCAGAAGTTTCCATGTACACACAGTCCATTTCCGATATAGATCGCAATATGGTCAACTCCACGACCACCATTGTTGTAGTAAACTAAGTTACCAGCCTGTGGTGTATCTGTGTAATATCCATACATAATGTATTGATCCGGCCATAATTGATAAGCATCACTTACACCGGCTAAAGCCAATGCCTGCTGTACAACCTGTGTACACTGCTGTCCATCCGTTACACCAACCAATGTTTGTGCAGCTGCCGCAATACGTGCGTTCAAATCAGCATAAGCCCCTGTTGTATCACCCGATCCCGGTGTTGTAGTATCCTGGGCCGGAGGTGTTACTGGCTGAGATGGTGTTTCTTCTACCGGTGTACTTGGCGTTTCTTCCACTGCCGGCGGCGTTGTTGTAGTATCCTGAGCCGGAGGTGTTACCGGCTGAGATGGTGTTTCCTGTGCCGGATCGCTTGGTGTTTGATCAACCACTGGTGTTGTTGTATCTGCAGGTGGTGTCTGCACAGTTGTATCTTCAGTATAAGTTGGCTGTGATACATCCGCTGTTGTATCTTCCACTACAGTTACGCTTTCCTGTGCTGCAGCCTGTTCCTGCGCTAAAGCTTCCTGTGCGGCTTTTTCTTCAGCTTCTTTCTGTGCATCTACTGCTTTTACTTCTTCTGTAACAACTTCTTTAGTAACAGTTGATACATTTTTCTGCACCGACTGCGATACATCTTGTGATACAGTGGCAACAGTGGCCTGCTGTGTCGTTTCTTCGTCCACTTCACCGCTTTCATCAAAGTAATAACTTTTTCCTTCGATTTCCTGCCATCCAACAGCTACGGTTGCATCTGTATTAATATAACGGTCTCCGTGCCAGCCTGGCTCCGTTTCCATCGCGTATACGGCTGCTACAACCGGAAAACAACTTGCGACACATAGAACGGCTGCCACTTTTTTACCATGCTCTTCAATGTAATTCATAGAATAACCCCCTTAGTTAATCCAATAGTTACCATAAATTTATCATAAAAAAAGAGGGCATTCAACCCTCTTTTTAAACAATCTGTTATACTTTTTAATAATTACTTTGTTTTTTCGATGATTTCCATGAAAGAATCTGCTTTTAAGCTGGCTCCACCGATCAAAGCACCGTCGATATCCGGGCATGCCATGTATTCAACGATGTTTCCTGGTTTTACACTTCCACCATACTGTACACGTACAGAATCAGCAGCTTCCTGACCATACATTACTTTAACCTGATCACGAACGATGGCACAGCAGTTTTGTGCATCTTCTTTTGTAGCTGATTTACCGGTACCGATAGCCCAGATTGGTTCATAAGCGATAACCATGTTAGCTACATCTTTGGCATCCAAATCAGCAATGGAACCTGTCAACTGATCACGAATGACTTTTTCAGTTTCTCCGGCATCGTACTGTGCTTCCGTTTCACCGATACAAAGAATTGGTGTCATTCCGGCAGCAATCAGACGTTTTGCCTTTTTGTTGACTGTTTCATCTGTATCACCAAACATCTGACGACGTTCACTGTGTCCGATGATGCAGTATTTGATTCCTAATTCTTCCAACATAGGAACGCTGACTTCTCCGGTGAAAGCTCCACTGTCTTCAAAGTGGCAGTTTTCAGCGGCAACGATCAAGTTTTTGGCATTGTCGGCAGCCGTTCTTAAATCAGTAAACGGACAACCGATTCCATATGTTGCGTTTTCACTTGCGGCAGCAGCATCTACTTCCTTGAAGAAAGCTTCTGTCTCCGCATTGTTTTTGTTCATTTTCCAGTTTCCAACAATAATTGGTTTTCTCATTTTTATTTCCTCTTTTCTTACTTCTCACTGATGATTGCGATACCTGGCAATGTCTTACCTTCCATGTATTCCAAAGAAGCTCCACCACCGGTAGAAACATGAGAGAATTTATCGGCATAGCCTAACTGTTTGGCTGCAGCGGCAGAATCACCACCACCGATAACAGTGATCGCATCCGGCAATTCCGAAATAGCCTGGCATACTAATTCTGTACCCTTGGCAAATTTCTTCATTTCGAATACACCCATTGGACCATTCCATACAACAGTCTTAGCTCCGGCCAGTGTTTCCTTGAACAATTCTACAGAAGCAGGACCGATATCCAATCCCATCCATCCTTCAGGGATTTCTCCGGATTTACATACCTGTGTATTAGCTTCTTCACTGAAAGCATCTGCACAAACGTTATCCACCGGCAATACCAGCTTGTCACCGGCTTTTTCCAGATATTCTTTTGCCAGTTCTAATTTGTCATCTTCTACTAAAGAAGTACCGATGCTTCCACCCTGTGCTTTCATGAAGGTATAAGCCATACCACCACCGATGATAACTTTGTCGGCTTTCTTCAATAAGTTGTCGATAACATCGATCTTGCTGGAAACTTTTGATCCACCGATGATCGCAACAAATGGATGTGCTGGATTATCGACTGCTTTTCCAAGCATTGTAACTTCTTTTTCTACAAGGAAACCTAAACCGTTTTCTTTGATGTTTGTTGGGATTCCTACAGTTGATGCATGAGCACGGTGAACAGAACCAAAGGCATCTTCTACAAAGACTTCACCAAGGCTTGCCCAGTAAGCACCTAATTCAGGATCGTTTTTGCTTTCGCCCTTTTCATAACGCGTATTCTGCATCAAAACGATTTCTCCGTCTTTTAAATTATTGACAGCTTCTTCCAATTCTGGTCCACGAGTTACCGGACAGAAAGAAACTTTTGTATCTGGTAACAGTTCCTGTAAACGAACAGCTACACATTCTAAGTTATTTTTAGCTTTATCTTCTTCTGTTTTTACTTTACCTAAATGTGACATCAAAATGATCTTTGCGTTATTTTCCACTAAGTATTTAATGGTTGGTAAAGCCATGACGATACGGTTGTCGTCTGTGATCACACCGTCTTTTCTAGGTACGTTAAAATCGCAACGTACGATGACCTTTTTTCCAGAAACCTGAAGGTCTTTTACAGTTCTTTTAGACATTTCCATTCCTCCTACTGTACTAAACGTTTTTATTATATCACTTGATTTTTTGATTTCCTAGATTTTGTTTTTAATTCCCTGATAAAAACGCCCTTACTTGTGGTAAGAGCGTCCATTTTGAATCATAAAAGCACGATAGATCTGTTCTAAGACAAGAATTCTTGTCATCAGATGGGTAAAAGTCAGATCACTGAGCTTCCAGCGAACATTGGCCCGTTTGACCAAATCGTTGCTTGGTCCAAGAGAGCCGGCAATCACAAAAACTAAATCCGACGATTTCATAAACCAGCTTTCCAGTTGATTAGAAAACGAAATGGAATCCGGCATCTTGCCATGCAGGTCTAATAAGATCACGAAATCCTGTGGACGAATCTTCTCCAGGACGCGTTTTCCTTCTTTTTCCTTGATCAATTCAGCTTCCTTATCTCGTTCCATATGTACATTGGATTCGTCCTTGACCTCCATGACCTGAAGCTTTGAAAACAGCTGGATACGCTTTACATACTCATTTTCCAGCTGGCACAGCGCTTTTTCTTTGTTTTTCCCAACACAAAGAAGCGTGATCAAATTTGTGCCTCCACCGGATAGTTGGCTGTCAAAGCCTGCACTTCTTCTTTAACACGGGCACAAACAGCCTCATCACCGGCCTTTAAGACTTCAATGATCCAGTCTGTCACTTTTTCAAATTCAGCTTCTTTAAAACCACGGCTTGTCATGGCAGCCGAACCAATACGGATACCACTTGTCACAAACGGTTTTTGTGTATCATATGGAATCGTATTTTTATTGACCGTGATGCCCGCCAGATCCAACAATCTTTCCGCTTCTTTTCCAGTCATACCGATACTGGACATCACATCCAACATCAACAGATGGTTATCACTGCCGTTAGATACAACTCTAAAGCCCGCTTTCTGGAAACCAGTTACCATCACTTGCACATTTTTAACAACCTGCTGCATATATTCTTTGTATTCCGGCTGCATAGCTTCATACAGGCAGATGCCCTTAGCAGCGATCACATGTTCTAACGGACCTCCCTGCATACCCGGGAACACCTTAGAATCCAGCTTCTTGGCAAATTCTTCCTTACAGAAGACCATGCCGCCACGAGGGCCGCGCAATGTTTTATGTGTTGTTGTCGTCACAAAATCCGCATAAGGAATCGGACTTGGATGTAAACCGGTAGCCACAAGACCGGCAATGTGTGCCATATCGACCATCAAATAAGCACCACAGGCTTTGGCAATCTTACCAAATCGTTCAAAATCGATGATACGAGAATAGGCGCTGGCGCCGGCTACGATCAGCTTTGGTTTTACTTCCATAGCCTTTTTTTCTAACGCATCATAATCGATTTCTTCCGTTTCTTTATCCACCATATAAGGTACAAAGTTATACAGCGTACCTGAAAAATTCATCGGATGTCCATGTGTCAGATGCCCACCGGCCGCAAGATCCATTCCCATCACCGTATCGCCCGGCTCTAATAATGTATTGTACACTGCCATATTGGCCTGCGAGCCGGAATGTGGCTGTACGTTGACGTGTTGGGCACCAAACAATTCACAGGCTCTTTGTCTTGTAAGCTCTTCGGCTTCATCAACATGAACACAGCCGCCATAATAACGCTTGCCCGGATAGCCTTCGGCATATTTATTGGTCAGCACACTACCTTGTGCTTCCCGTACTTCTTTGGATACAAAATTTTCACTGGCAATCAATTCAATATTTCTTTTTTGTCTTTGTTCTTCCTTTTCAATGATCGAAAACATTGTCGCATCTCTCATAGCGCACCTCCATTTTTTGTCATTCTACCACAAGGAGCAAAAAAAAAGAAAGAGCGGCGCTCTTTCTTCAAATGTTTTTCATTTCTTTTTCAATCAACCCTAGTGCAATCGTCAAATCTTTGATCCTTCTATGGGCCAACGTGATCTGTGATCGATAGCGTTGCGGTTCTTCTTTTGATTCTATAGTTTGTACTGTTTTCTCTAATTTATGTACGATCGAATCAATTTGCCGCCTGGCCTCTGCCAATTCTTCGATCGATGGCTCTTTACTACTGTCGCACATGCACATAACCAATCAACGGGTTGGAACAATTTACGGAAAAAATCTGTGTGGTATAACCATTCCATCCACCATGGACAGCCTGACCATTGCCAATATAGATCGCCACATGTCCCTGATACACACAAATATCACCCGGTACCGGATCGTTTGTCAAATCACCCAATGATAAATAGGCACTTGGAGCTCCATGAAAGTTGATTCCCACGGCCTTTAAAGAATTGGTCACCAACATCGTACAATCTTGATGGACACCGATCTGTGCCAAAGCCGCATCCGCAATCTTCTGATAGAAGTTTGGATCTTCTTTTTTATCGACCACTACCTGCACTTCCTTACTGGTTTGATTTCCGGCATCGTCGGTTGCGATAATCGTTGCCGTATAAGAACCGGCTGTTGTGGTATCGATCGTGCCTTGTACATTGACAGAAACATCTTCTGTTTCATCACTGACTTTAATTTCTTTAGAAAGATCAAAATCATCTCCCTGCAGGATATCATAACGATCCTGTACCTGAATCTGCGGGGCTGTAGTATCTTGTACATCCAAAGTTGTCTGAATGATAAAATCGCTGGATACACCTTCCAGAGCCTTACCACCCATCTTTTCAAACATCGCCTTGGAATCCTTTAAGGAATACGTAATGGAAACCGGTTGTTTTCCGGTCTGCATCAAATCCAGACCATTAACCTTAATTTCCATCTGATCGTTTTCATAGACCAACGTATCGCCAATTGTCTTTTTGTATGTTAGTTCTGAACCCATAAAAGCATAACGGTTTGTGATCGCATCAATTACAGAATCTTTATCCTTGACCTGACAAGTTTCAACAGTTTCTTTTGTCTGTGCCTCTACAGTTTGTCCCTGTATACCAAGAGTGAACAGTAGTCCTAGACTCAATGCGATAAATTTCGTATTTTTCAAGAGTTCTTCCTCCATTCTATTCATGATTTGTGAACATTTTTTTGCACACAATTTGGCATGATACACAAAAGTTGATGATTTGTAAAGTTTTTTGGCAATTTCACAAATTTCCCACATTTTCATTCAAAGTGCTTTGTCTATCGCATTTTCAAGCCATTTTGACAAACAAAAAAGACCTTTCTATAGTCTAAAAAGGTCTAAGAAAAAACTATTTTAATTCGTCTAAAAGACTGGAACCAATCGTTCCTTCCGGCATGGAAACGCCAAAGTTATCGGCAATTGTGGCACCGATCACCGCAAATGTTTGTGCATCCGGTAATACACCCATACCCTTCATGGACGGTGAATAGGCCAGTAAAGGAACCATTTCACGCGTATGATCCGTTCCTTTATATGTTGGATCGTTACCATGATCAGCTGTCACCAAAACCAGGTCATCCTCATGCAGCTGTTCTAATAAAGTACCTAAAGCTGTATCAAATTTTTCCAGCTCTTCACCATATCCAATCGGATTTCTTCGATGCCCCCATAAAGCATCAAAATCCACCAGATTCACAAAACACAAGCCAGTAAAATCTTCTTTGACAATTTCATTGGTCTGCTCCATGCCATGTACGCTGCTCTTGGATTTATAAGCCTTGGTAATGCCTTCTCCATCAAAGATATCTCGAATCTTGCCAACGCTGATCACATCATAACCTGCTGCTTTTAAGGCATCTAAAGCGGTCTTGCCATAAGGCTTTAATGCATAATCATGGCGATTGGAGGTTCGTACGAATTCTCCTTTTTTCTTTCCCGTATAAGGGCGTGCAATCACACGACCCACTTTCCATTCCGGCTTCATGGTGAGTTCTCTGGCCGCTTCACAATAACGATACAAGGTATCTACACCCATTGTTTCTTCATTTCCGCAAATCTGTAATACTGAATCAGCCGATGTATAGACAATCAGATCACCGTTATTGATTTCCTGTTCTGCCAGTTCATCCAGGATTTCGGTACCGCTGGCCGCTTTGTTTCCAATGATCTTACGACCATCACAGCGTTTGCTTAATTCATCCAACAATTCTTTTGGGAAACCGGTTTCGGTAAATGTCTGAAACGGTGTTGTGATATGCAATCCCATCATTTCCCAGTGGCCTGTCATCGTATCTTTTCCGGCACTGGCTTCCTGTAAGCGCAAGGCATAGCCCATCGTCTGTGTATCTTTTTGAATGCCGATGTTGCCAAGCCCTAACTTCATCATATTCGGAATTTTCAAATCCGGCATCTTTTCTAAGATATGTCCAAATGTATGCGCTCCTTCATCATCGAATTCTTTGGCATCCGGCGCATGACCGATCCCAAAAGAATCGACAACGATCGTAAAAACTCTCTTGTATTTCATAACTACCTCATGATGGCAGCTTCTAAAGCCACTTCCATCATCTGCGCAAAGGATGTCTGTCTTTCCTTGGCACTGGCATGTTCGTTGGTCACTAAAGAATCGGAAATTGTCAAGATACAGGCGGCATTCTTGCCTAAGATCTTCGCATTGTGGAATAAGGCAAAGCTTTCCATCTCCACACAGACACATCCATGTTCATTATAAAAATCATTATGATCCGGCACATTGGCTTCATGATAGAAAACATCACTGGAATGAATGCGTTCTTCTCGCAGCTTGATACCTAATTTGTCGGCGGCTTCTTTGATGGTTTCGTTTAATTCCGGACTTGGATACTGAATGTCCCCTTTTACACCGGCCTGTGCCATGCAGTAAGTGGATTCACTCCAGCAGCTGTTGGCCAACACCAGATCAAAAATATGAAGATCGCTTGTATAAGCGCCGGCACTACCGATACGGATGATATTTTCTACACCATATTCATGAAACAACTCATAAGAATAGATGCCGATGCTTGGCATTCCCATGCCGCTTCCCATAACGGAAATTCTTTTTCCTTTATAGTCCCCGGTATAACCAAACATATTGCGCACGGTATTAAACTGTACGATATTTTCCAGATATGTCTCGGCGATAAATTTCGCACGAAGCGGATCACCGGGCATCAAAACGGTTTTGGCGATATCGCCAGGATTTGCATTGTTGTGTGCTGTTGCCATAAACATTCCTCCTCTACTTGGCTTTTTTCAGTAAAATTCTTTTTATAGGCTGACTTGTCAGCAGTTTCAAACACAGTTGAATACCGCTTCCCATACATACGATGGCAAGCAAAGTACCAATCGCAGCCGGCGCACCTAATACGATTCCCAGGATCGCAAAGAAGATATCCGCACTGGTTCGAACGATACCGACAGCCAGATGAAAACGATCGCATAACGTAAAGACTAACGCTTCATAAGCTCCCTTGCCATAATCCGCAAGGGCATAAAACGCAATTCCAAAGGCAAGGATCAACAATCCCAATACCATCAGAATGATTCGAAGCAGATAGCTGGCCCCTTCAAAATTCAAATTCACAAACACATCTGTTGTCAGTGCAATCACAATTGGATTTAAAAGGCTTCCCAAATGAATTTGTTTTCGATCCATGAAAAATACGATCACAAGAAGCACGGCACAGACTAACAGATTGGCCTGTCCGACCGTAATGTGTAAGTGATTGGCGATTCCGATCCAAAATAAGGTCATCGGATCGCTTCCCAGATTCACGGCGATCGTTATGCTGATTCCTATCCCCATGATAAAGGAACCCACAATCACAAGCAACAATTTCCTTAGATCCATACTCTCTCCTTTCCCAAAAAAAGATACCGCAAAGATTTTCTTTACAGTATCTTTTGTGGCTTTTCTTTTGACAACATTACTATAAAAGAAAGCTGGAAAGGCTTCAAATAATCTTTTTCCTATCTTTTCGGAAATGTTCCATAAACCTTAGGCAAAGGAAGCTAATGTATCTAACGCAATCTGAATCATCGCATCAAAGTTTTGTTCACGCTCGGCTACGCTCAACTTTTCTTTTTTCAAAGAATGATCACTGACCGTTAAGATTGTAGCCGCCTTTTTCTGTGCCTGATCGGCATTGTGTAATAACGCAAAGCTTTCCATATCGACGGCCAGACAATGCTTCTGTTCACAGATCAAATGCTTGTCTTCTTTTTTCTTATAGTAAAAACAATCACTGGTATGCAGACGACCGGTTTTGTAGTTTTGGGCATGCTCACAGAGCGATTTCCAAAGCGCTGGATCCGGTTCTACAATATCTTTTTCATAGCCGCTGTACGTATGGGCATAGGTCGATTGACTCCAGCAGGAATCTGGAATAAAGATATCCTTTAAATCTAAATCCATGGTATAGGCTCCGCAGGAACCGGCCCGTACAATGACTTCGACATCGTATTTATTGAACAGCTCATGCGAATAGATTCCCATCGAACCACATCCCATACCGCTGCCCATGACGGTGACACGTTTTCCTTTATACATGCCGGTATAAGCCAACATGCCGCGAACTTCATTAACCAAAGCGGCATTTTCTAAAAACTTACCGGCGATATAACGAGCACGATACGGATCACCCGGCATTAAGACCACCGAAGCAATCTGTTCTTTATCCGCTGAATTATGTACCGTTGCCATTTACCATTGCCATCCATTGAATGTAAAAGTGGTTTCGGCCACATCGCTAGGATCGTATTCTTCCAAGATCTTGGCATAGCGATCTTTATAATCATTATCCACCTGGGCCTGTGGAATAACGATGCTGGCTTCGTTTAAGAAATGGAAAGAATCTCTTCCCATGGCTTTTCCACGTTTTGTATGCTTGTCCAAAGCCACATCCGGAATTTCCGGTAATTTACCCATCGCAAAGCTTTTCATCACGATGTTTTTCAATAAATCACTGGAGCGATCCTTTTCGCTTTGGCACATATAACGAATTGCGTGAATGAAGTAGATCGTACGATCATTATCCCCATAATCAAAATTTAAACGGGCCTGTGATAAGGCGTTGACCACAACGGCAGCCAGAGGATTGCCCATGCCGATATCTTCTACAGAAATCGTCAAAAGACGACGCCACATTTTTTCTTCCAGCTGTGGTGAAGAAATATACAGCTCATAGGCAAACATACAGGCCTCTTCTTCTTTTCCTCTTCGAATACATTTTTGTAATGAGCTGATCACTTCATCGCAGGCATAACCGTTGCGTGTAGTGATCTGTGCCCATGGATCGTATGAAAATGCCATATTATGCTTCCTTTCCTAATTTTTTATAAATCTCGATAATTTCAAGAACCAGAACCTTGATGGTTTCACAACTCATAAACTGGTCTTCCGCATGTAATACCAACATGGAAACCTGCGGTGTGTTTTCCGCCGCTTCCTTTTGAAGCAGCTGCATATGCGTTTCATGTGCTGTCTTTAGCACTTCGTCCCCTTGAAGGATCTGTTCCTGTGCTTGTTCAAAATTTCCTTCTCTTGCCAAACGGGCCGCTTCAATATAAGTCGATTTGGCCACACCCGAATAGGCAATGATCTCCATGGCAATCTGTGAAAGACGTTCCAGATCTGCCATAACTTACCCCTTTAAAGCTTTCGCCTGTTCGTAGGCAGCCTTACCATCAGCCATTGCATACACACGCATATCGACACAATCGGTTGGTACACCAACTTTAGCTTTGATATCGTTGACCATATAACGAATCTGTGGAGCCACCAGGCATACATCCCATTTTCCGGCTTCATCAGAAGCACTGGCAGAGCTTACCGCCTGCACGGATGCATCCTCTCCGATACTCTGTGCATATTCTGCGATCTTCTTAACTAAGATGGAACTGGACATTCCGGCATTGCATACGACTAAGATTTTCATATTTTTCCTCACTCTCTATAAGACTTGAACGATACGTTCCAAATAATCAATCAGTTCTCCGGAATTTTCAATCTGGGTCAGGACGTTGACCAGTCTTTCCGAAGCCGCGATCTTATTGATAAGATCATAGATATGAATCATTTCTTTATTGATTTTAGGCTCATGCGCCCCTACAAATACGATACGAACCGGTTTTTGCGCATGCGTAAGCGAGTTTTTTATGATTGCCACACAAATTCCTGTTTTCTTTGCCTGATTTTCCAAAGGGTGTGAAAAGTAAACCCCGTTACGAATATGTGTGGAATAAATTTGTTCTCGCTGCAGCGTCATCGTGGAAAAGAGATCCGGATCCTCGATGTTTTGTTGTTGATAGAGATTGAAAGCACAAGCTTCGATCACCTGTGCAAAAGAAGTCGCCTGATCAAAGAAAAGCACTCGTTTTCGATCAAAGACCTCATGGAAGATTACTTCACTGGAAGTTAATGTCATCGTTTTGACAATAAAAGTTTCCAGACGTTTTCTTTCGCTTTCTCCCGGTAATTGCGTAATTTCTACGATCGGAATGCCGATTTTTGCTTCAATGGGCATATCCGAAATGACCAGATCCGCACTTCCCTGCTTTAACTGCTCTTTGAGCTGGTATAAAGGAATCTGTGAAATAATTTCGATTCGTGAGCCAAATTCCTGATGCAGCCAAACATGCAACATATTCGCAAAGCTCTGGGAAGTGCCACTGACTAAAATCGCCTTTACCCTTGCCTTTTGAGCCCTTAAAAACGGCATGACATACATTGTTAAAAACGATATTTCATCTTCGCTCAAATACAGTCCATAGCACTCATGAATAATTGGTACGATCAACATCGTGATCTCATACGCAAACGCATATTTGACCTTGACCTCCTGTAACAGAGGATTGGTCAGCTGATAGTCCATCAATAAGCGCTTGATAGTAAACTGCAGATGAATCTTAAAGTTCTCAAACAATGATGGAATCTGAGTAAAATCCATATTGTATTTTGCCTTCATCTGTAAGGTGAATTCTTCGACGATCTCATCGACTTCCGTGCCCGATACCACATTTTGTTTACTGCTGTAAAAGCCAAGTGTTTCAATGTAGTTTTGAAGCAGGTGACAATCCATTGTCGTCAGATCAAAGCGAAGATCCTGCAACAGGCTGGTCAACATGCGAACCAGCACTTCATTAGGCTGAAACAGTTCTACTTTTTTTGTCAGTGCATATCCGTTTTCTGAACGAAGCATGGTAAAGAAGACCATCCATGCGATCACAAACAACATCTGATCGGAAAGGACAATGGAATTGCTTCGACAAAAGCTGCTGATATAGTCCGTAATATCGTTTAATTCTTCCATGTCCGCATCTTCTTTGACCATCTGGTATAAATGAATATCTACCAGTTGATTGGAGCGATAGATCTCTTCCTTTGCCAAACGATAGAAAAGCGTTCGAATTTCCACTTCATCACTTTTTAACTGTAATTTACCATTTTCTAGTGTTAAAGAGCAGAAATGATACTTCTGCTCTAGATAGTGAATCAGGCTGTTTAGATCCTTATAAATGGTTTGTTCCGAAACATACAACATATCCGCCATATCACCCAAGCTGATCTGTGGCTGATGAATCAATTTTCCCAGCATAAAATATTTACGCTGTTTGGAAGAAGCGGCAACCTGCGAACGGTTAAACGAATTCATCACCTTTACACATTCTTTGATACGACTGATATTTTCCTGCATGATAAAGTAACCAGAACGCTTGCTGGACTGAATCTGACACTGCGCATTTTTCAAGACCAGATTGATAGCCGCAATATCATTGCGGATCGTTCGGGTACTGACCTGCATTTTTTCGGCGATCTCATTGGCATAGATGCCCCGGCTGTGATTTAAGATCATCTTGATTACATTTTTCTGACGGTCACTTAACAACGGGCATCCCTCTTTTCCATTTTACTGATTCGTTTATGCGTTTTGTGCTTCTTTCTGTGCTTCGATCTCGCGTTCTTTTCTGACCTCATCGGCTTCCATAGCTTTAAAGAACGGATAATAGAAGACACCCATCAAGACGACATTGAAGATTGCCAATACAGCTGCCTTCCAATCCATCGTCAATAAGAAAGCCTGGAATCCCGGAGGCAAAAATCCTGGTGCTTCACCTAATGGCAAAGAAACTAAACCAGTAGCCATCGCTTCATAAGAAATAACCGCACAAATCACTGGTCCCAATACAAATGGCACTAACATGTAAGGGTTCATGATCATTGGCAAACCAAAGATGATTGGCTCATTGATACCGAAAATAGAAGGAACGATACCAACTTTACCGATAGAGCTTAATGATTTTGCCTTGGAGCGACACATCATGATGACCAACAACAAAGTCATACCGGAACCGGAAACCTGCAGGAATCCAAAATAGAATCCATACGTAAAGATATGTTCCGGTGTTGCACCGGCTGCAACGGCAGCCGCATTTTCAGCAGCATAAGTGATCGCAAACGGTGCCCAAACACTCTGTGTGATGGCAGCACCATGTAAACCAAATACCCACAATAGCTGTGTTAAGAAGATAATGATCGCCACAGCCCAAACAGAATCCATCGAAGAAATGGCCGGTGCCAACAAACTGATGATGATCTTAGGGAATGTCGTTCCCGCATATGTCTGGCACAACAAAGCAACCGCAACAGCCAAAATAACGTTGACCGCAAATGGAATCAAAGACATGAAACTTTCAGATACCATTGGAGGTACGCTGTCCGGCATACGAATCGTCCAGTTATGTTTCACAAACATACGAGTAATTTCTACTACCAGTAAACCAAAAATAATACTTACGAATAAACCTTCTGATCCTAAAGAAGTAATGTCGAAGATCATACTGTTTTCGGCATCCACCTTCACACAAAGTACTACCTGGCAAAGCATAGCCATAATTCCAAGCATGCTTGGAGATTTCATCTCATATCGTTTAGCTAACGATTCAGCGATGAAAAAGGCCGAGAATAATGACATGATGTTAGTCGTAAAATAAGTTGGAAAGTTAAAAATGAGAATGTGATCATTGACCCAGGCTCCAAAACCTCCCCCGAAAAGGTTTCCTAAGCCTACCGGAATCATACAGAATGAACCGATGATGATGATCGGAATGATCGCAACCACACCGTCTTTCACTGACTGCAGATGTCGCTGTTGTTCCAATTTCTGTGCAATCGGAAACAACCACTTCTGCAGCGCATTTTGAATTGCTTGCATTTTGTTTCTCCTCTCTCTTTACTAAGTCCATTACGTCATGGCACTCTCTATTTTATGTGATTTTTGTGGGAAAACAAATAATTTATTTCCTTTTTCCTTAGGAAATTGAAAAAAAAGTACCCCCAATCAACTTTCCTAAGCCATGGGAAATTGTTTAGTTGAACAAAAAATAGCTCGTGCTTATAATAAATTCCGTAAAACAAAACATATTTAAGGAGGTACTTTCATGAGTAAAGATTATAGCTTATGGGCAGAAGCCAAAACAAAACACGGTTTAATGGCCGATGAAGTCATTTCCGGATTACAGAAATCCATTCGTCGTTCCATGACAGAACTTGCATGCCGTTATGCGTATGAGCTTTACACAACAAGCCCTGTATTATTGGAAAAACTGTGGAGTCGTTTGTTAACGATCTCTGTTGAAGATGTCGGATTCGGAAATTTAGATGCCGCAAGACATATGTATGTATTAAATCAGATGCGTAAAGAATATGCCTATGATGATCCAGATCAGCCAATGTATTTCATCCATGCGATTCGTATTTTATGTTCCAGCCAAAAAGATCGTTCCAGCGATTTCTTAAAGAACATCGTCATTAAAACGGCTGCAATGGGTGAAGTTCCGGAAATCATCGATTTGGCATTGGATAAACACACAAAGCGCGGTAAAGCAATGGGACGTGACTCAAAACACTTCTTCAATGAAGCCTGCAAGGTCATTCCACAGGTAGAAGTTGATAATGACTATCGTGAACGCTATGGAAAAATCCTGGAAGAATACGATCCAAGCAAGGTCGAAGAAGATGCTTTCCAATATGCGATCGGCCGTGTATAAAAACAAGTAAATAAATTTCCACTATTAAAAAAAGTGTGCATTCCACAAACTGGTTCGTTCAGCTACGTGATCTGCACACTTTTTCTATTTAATCTTTTGAAGATTCTACTACAAATTGTTCCATTCCTTTTCTATCCGGTTTCTTTGTTCTATTCCATGTCTTTTCCTGCTCAAACTCAATGAACCTTTTTAATGGTTCCAGATCTTCATTTTCATCATATTGTTCCAAAGCCTCATAGTAAAGTTGTCTATATTCATTATGTACAATGATTGGTGCGATACCATGAATCATAAAATAGTAGTTCATTAAGGTTCGACCTACCCGCCCGTTTCCATCAGCAAAAGGGTGAATGTTTTCAAAACGTGCATGAAAATAGACTCCTGCGATAAATGCATTTTCATCAGATACGTCTTTTATCTCCGATAATAACGACAATACATCCGATGCAACTTCTTCCGGATCAGAGCCTACCTCATTAACACCTGTCACATAGTCATTTTTCTTAAATTCTCCCGGCCGTTCTTTTCGAATGGTATAACGAAATTCATCATACGTTCCTCTAGTCAGTAAATAATGTACTCTTTTTAATAATTCTATACTAATGGGTTCCTTTTTTAGAATATAGGATTTTAAAACATCAAAACAAATCTTTTGGTTTTGAATCTCCATGAGTGTTTTCAGATCACCGGAATATCCTTTCACAGAGCCTTGTTCAAAAATATCTCTTGTATCGTGATAAGTAATCTTATCGTTTTCTATTTTCCCTGAATGATAGGCAAACAAAATATTAAAATCATAGAATAGATGATCTAAATCCCCTTTCGTTTTAAATTGTATGTTTTTCATATGATCACCTCATTTTCAAAGATTATATCATATATAAATATATCTGAATCAGTTGAACAAACGATAGAATCAAAAAAGACCGGGATTTTTTATCCCAGTCTTACCAACCATTAAAACAATGTCATCTGATTTTCATCGTCCAAACCTTCCAAAGCATTCATCATATCTAAGCGATCTAATAATGATTTTGAAAGCTGGGTACGTTTTAAAACATCTTCCTTCGATAAGAACGGTCTTTCTTCTCTTGCCTTTACAATGGATTTTCCTACGTTATCTCCCAGACCATCCAAACTGGTAAATGGCGGAATAATGCTTTTATCGTCATCAGGATCCATGATAAATTCATTGGCAGCTGAACGATTGATCGAAACATTGGCAAAGCGATAGCCACGACAAGCCATCTCCAGGGCAAGCTCCAATGTGTCATAGATCGCAAGCTCCTTATCACTGACCTTCTGTGTCTTATCTTCTCTGGCTCTGCGAATATCGGTCATCCGTTGTCGAATGGCCTCTTCTCCTGCAATCATCGTCGAAATATCATAGGCATCACAACGAATACTAAAGAACATACAGTAGTAAGCTCTTGGCATATGAACCTTAAACCAGGCGATGCGCACAGCCATCATAACATACGCAACCGCATGTGCTTTTGGGAACATGTACTTGATCTTTAAACAAGAATCAATATACCAGTCCGGCACATTATTAGCCTTCATCGATTCGATCCATTCATCTTTTAAACCCTTTCCCTTACGAACACTTTCCATGATGGTAAAGGCTTGTTTGGGTTCCAGACCCATTTGAATTAAATCGACCATGATATCATCACGACAACCGATAACTTCACTTAACACACATGTCCCATTATTGATCAATTCCTCGGCATTTCCCAACCATACGTCCGTTCCATGGCTTAATCCGGAAATACTGACAAGCTCCGCAAATGTCGTCGGTTTAGTCTTTTCCAGGATACCCCGGACAAATTTGGTGCCGAACTCCGGAATACCGGCCGCCCCGGTTACTTCATTGTAGCGTGTCGTATCGATATTCAAAGAATCCAAGCCGGAGAAAATTGCCATCGTTGCTTCGTCATTCATCGGAATCGTACGCACATCTTTTCCGGTAATTCTTTCCAACATTTTCATAGCGGTTGGATCGACATGGCCTAAAATATCAAATTTCAAGATATTATCATGAATCTGATGGAAATCGAAGTGCGTTGTCTTCCACTCCGCATGAGGGTTGTTGGCCGGATACTGCACCGGTGTAAAATCATGAACATCCATATCCAGCGGAACTACAACGATTCCTCCCGGATGCTGACCGGTCGTTCGTTTTACTCCTTCACATTCTTTGGCAAGGTCGATTCGTTTTGCTTCACTGAATGGTTCTATCCCCATTTCTTCTTCATAGCCTTTGATATATCCATAAGCTGTTTTTTCCTGTACCGTACCTACCGTACCAGCTCGGAAAACATGATCCTCCCCAAAAATCTCTTTGGTGAAGGCATGCGCATTGGCCTGGTAATCCCCGGAAAAGTTCAAATCGATATCCGGAACCTTATCGCCTTCAAAGCCAAGGAAGGTTTCAAATGGAATATCCTGCCCATCTCCACGCATGATGGTTCCGCATTCAGGGCATGGTTTATCCGGCAAATCAAAGCCAGATTTGACTTCTTCACCTTCAATAAATTCATAATGATGACACTTTGGGCAAACATAATGTGGCTGTAATGGATTCACTTCGGTAATGTTGCTCATGGTCGCCACAAAGCTGGAACCAACCGACCCTCGACTTCCTACAAGGTAGCCATCTTCGTTACTTTTCTTCACCAACAAATGAGAAATGTAATAAACTACGTAGTACCCGTGTCCGATGATACTATCCAGTTCACGGTTTAATCGCTTTTCTACGATTTCCGGTAATTGCTCTCCATACATCTTATGCGCTGTTTCAAAACAGATATCTCGCAATTTCTGATCGGATCCTTCGATATCCGGTGGATACAGTTTATCTTTGATCGGATAGATCGGTTCTGTCATTTTCTTGAGTTTGTTGGTATTTGTTACTACGATTTCATAGGCTAGATCTTCCCCTAACCACGAGAATGCCTGCAGCATTTCATCCGTTGTCAACAAATGCTGGTTCGGTGCACTGGTGGCCTTACGCTGTTGTTGATCATACAGATATAAAGGATGTCTGGCATTACCAATGGCCTTGGCATTGATGTAAATATCACGTACTCGCTTTTGATGTGGGTGTACATAATGTGCATCACTGGAAGCAATCACCAGCTTATTCTTCTTTTTGGCTGCATCCAAAATAAATCCAATGATCTTTTTTAGATCATCCACGCTTTGAATGGCTTTACCACGTCTTCGCATCTGAAGAAGATTGCGGTAACAATCCAAAGGCTGCAGTTCAATGTAATCATAAAAATCCATGGTCTCTTCCAACATCTGAGCATCCCTTGTATGTGCCAAATCAAATATTTCTCCGTTTTGGCAACTGGAACCAATCAACAAGTTTCCGTTCTTTCTTTTGGCTTCCAGTTCAAACCGCGGAATTCTCGGTTCACCGGCGGCCGTTTCCGCAGAAAGATATTTAGTATGACTTAACGTAATCAATTCAAACAGCTCTTTTAAGCCATCCTTATTTTTGGCATAGACTGTCGTATGATAATTTCTAACTTTTGTATAGCTGTTTTCATTCTTTAAGACCGCCAGATCATCCAAGGTGACTTCGCTGTCATATTCGTTGAGCATATGGCATAAAACCTGCGAGAGTACCTCGGCATCATAATCGGCACGGTGTGCACCCTCTCCATCATAGCTGACACCATAATGACGACACACACTTCCCAGGTTGTAACGCTTGGCATCCGGAATCATAGCCTGGGCCAATGGCCAGGTGTCAATCACAGGATTAGTTAAATGCCCTTTATTGCACTTTTGACAGGCGGCATTCATAAAGCCAACGTCAAAGGATGCGTTATGGGCTACCAGGATAGAATCGCCGATAAACTCCAACAATTCATCAATGGCTTGTTCAATCGTCTTTTGTCCATCTACATCGTGTTGTGAAATATGCGTTAATGACGTGATACTGGCAGGAATGGTACGCTTGGGATCGATAAACATCTGTTTTCGATCGATGACCTCACGATGCTTCATCTTAACAGCACCGAATTCAATGATCTCATCTAAGCGGTTGGAAAGACCGGTCGTTTCCAGGTCAAATACGACAAAGGTGGCATCTTCCAACTTACGATGATCATTATTAAAAATGATCTTATACTCTGGATCGACCATGCTCATCTCACAGCCATACAACATTTTAAAATTACGGTCTGGATCTTGTTTATTTAAAGCTGTGACCTTATGTTGTGCCATAGGAAAAGCCTGTACGACTTGATGATCACAGATACCAATCGCATCCATGCCCCAATCATACGCCGTTTGAATGTATTCCTCGATGGAACATACTCCATCCATTTCCGAAAAGTTGGAATGCACATGCCATTCCGTACGCTTTTCACTCGCTTTATCCTTTCGCTTAGCTGGCTGTATTTCTTCTAAGCTCTGGATCATAAAGGAATCGCATTTAGAAAAACTGTCATAGACAACTTCCCCTTTTAAGCGAACACTCATGCCTTTTTTCACACTGTTGATCTCATCAATGGAACAACGCGCATTTTCAAATCGCTTACAGACAATCGCATCCTGATAATCCGATACATACAACATCTGTAACGTCTTTCCGGATTTCATGACACGATTATCGACCGAGAAAATATGACCTTCGATGATCACCGAGCGCATACCCACCTGCAGCTCCGCAATGGCGCAGGAAACGGCTTCTTCTTTACGATATGTCTTTCGTACCGGTTCTTCTTTAGGCGCATGGATTTCCGGTAATTCGATATGTTGTGTTTCAATGACTTTGTCATCCTCGATTTTTTTACACATCATCTCCATTTGAATCCCGACATTTTTAAGATTTTCAATCAATGAAGGGAGTTTACGATTCATCTTGGTAAGTCTTGTTTCATCTTTTGTCGAAAAATATACCATATCTTCTTCTATAAACGGATGAAGAAAGCGAAAATCTTTAAACTGTGTATCTTTTTCCACAAAATAACTGACATATTGATCCAGATTGACCATATCCACCTGTGTATCTTTGGCATGGACGATCAAATCCACATGCACATGTGTCTTAACTTTTAATGTATGCAACAAGCGGGAATACACCTCAAATGGAAGTACGTGCTCCAGTAACAGTGTCATTTCCAGCTGTTCTTTTTTCACATGAAAAACAGGCCCTTTTTCAAAAAGAGCATGTTCAAAATAGTTTTTAAATTCTTCCGGCAAAAAATTGCCTATGCTTTCCCAAACCATCGGATCACTCCTTATCTGACCATTTTGCCAAACGCATCTTTAGCCGCCAGCTGCTCGGCTTTTTTCTTTGTCGAGCTTGTTCCGGTTCCCAACAATATATCATCCAAATATACACCCATCGTAAATGTCGGAGCGTTGCTTGGTCCAATTTCCTGCAGACAGCGATATTGAATGGTCTTACGTGTATCTGCCTGAATGACCTCCTGTAAATGGGTTTTATAATCCTTTACATCTTCACTTTTTTCTGCTTTGAACAAAGGAGACATATGCTCTTTTAAGATCGCATCGCAGGCGCCATACCCCTGATCGATATAAATAGCACCCAGACAGGCCTCAAATTGATCCGCTAAAATACTGGCACGATGACGCCCTCCGTTTTTTTCTTCACCGACACCAAGCTTTAAATATTCATACCAGCCCAGCTTCTGATTTAACTTCGCCAGGGTTGCTTCACAAACTGTTTGGGCACGCAAGGTTGTCATTTGCCCTTCCCGCATGACCGGTTCCATATGAAACAGTTGATCGGCACTCCATATCTGTAAGACCGCATCGCCCATAAACTCCAGGCGCTCATTATCCTTGCCTTTTTTATGATGCTCATTGGCAAAGCTTGAATGTGTACAGGCTTCCTGATAAATTTGCGGATCCTTTATCTGAAATCCATTTTCTGTCATCCATTCTGTAAATTCTTTCATCTTTTCACCTTCTCTAAATCTTGCCATACACATTCCGGCACCATATGGGATACATCTTGTCCGTACCGAAGAAGTTCACGAACATTGGAGCTGGAACAATACAGATGTGCCGGATCACTCATCAAAAATACCGTTTCGATCTCCGGTGCCATTTGATGATTCATCGCTTCCATATTCTGCTCATATTGAAAATCGATAGAGTTACGCAATCCGCGAACCAAAACTCTGGCACCTTCTTTTCTACAAGCTTCTACGACCAGACCTGTCTGTATGACACAACGTACATTTTTTAAGTGAGATGTTGCCTGTTTGATCCAATACATCCGCTGTTCCTTAGGAAACTGCTCTTTCTTTTCACTGTTTACGGATACAAAGACAATCACTTCCTCAAAAATACCGGCAGCTCTTTCGATAATATCTATATGGCCTTTGGTCAAAGGATCAAAGGTTCCGCAAAAACAAGCTTTTGTCATGATTTGGTTTCCTTTCTATAATACGTTATTTTTGTATCCCGATATGTTTTTTCTTTATATTTATAAAAATGACCTACCTGATCCGGCCAAGTTTGTGTGGCAAGGCTTTCAATAACCACGTGTCCATCTTCATTGACCAGATCGTGAGAATCCAATGCTTCCAATAACTTTATATTTTCTTCTTTTTTATAAGGTGGATCGATATAGACCAAATCAAATGTCGTTTGCAGTTGTGATAAAACGGAAAAGATATTTCCCAAAATCACCTTAACCTGATCCGATACACCTAGATTTTTGACATTGGTGCGAATCACCTGCACAGCCTTTTTATTGATCTCTACACATACCGCATGATCCATTCCTCGTGAGATGGCTTCCAACGCCATATTCCCTGTACCGCTGTAACAATCCAACATAGTACCGCCTGAAAATTGATTTCCTAAACTGGAGAAAATGGCACCCTTAACTTTATCCGATGTTGGTCTGGTCGTCATTCCATCCACGCTGACCAGTTTTCGAGAGCCAAATTTACCGGATACGATACGCATTCGATTTCATCTCCTTTAACCGAATTTGGGAAATACACTGCTGGCATAACCCGACAGTGATAAAAGCCGCCATCAAGGAAGAACCACCACTACTGATAAACAAAAGCGGAACACCGGTCGATGGGATCAAGCCGGAAACACCACCTACATTCAGTACAAAATGGATAAACAAATAAGCGCTGGAACCCACAAGCACGGTCTTGTAGGTAAATTCATTGGTCTTAAATGCATAATAGAAAAAGCGGTAGATCAACAATCCATATAATAAAGAAAGGATTCCCAGACCAAAAATTCCGGTTTCTTCAATAATGACCGCTAAAATATAATCATTATCTGCCTGTGTCAAATATCCATATTTCCGCAGCGAACCACCGATTCCACGGCCAAATAAGCCACCGCTTCCAATTCCATATAAGGCATTAGCCGGCTGGTATCCACTTCCGTAAACATCCGTATAAGGATTTTTCGCATTTTCAATACGCGTGGCAATATGTGCCAAAGGTGTATGCGACAAAATGGATGTACCGATATCCGTCACCCAGAACAAAACAAGTGCCACGATAAAAACCGTACCGATGATCCGTCGCAGCCATTTTTGAAATGTCTCCATTTGCGGGTAAGCCGGAATCATCAAACAGATAAAGAATATAAAGGAAATAATAAAGCCGGTTCCATAGTCATGTTGCAGGACAATTCCTACCATCAACATCGCCCAGCAAATAAACGGTTTTCGAAACAAAATCTGCCAATGTCTTGTCATGCTCGCATCCTTTCTGGCCTGATACAAGGAAGTTGCGAACACAAGGATCAACAAAGGTTTTGCGAATTCTGCCGGCTGTATCGTCACACCTCCCGGCAAACGGATCCAGGCATGGGAACCTCCGGATGCGGCAAACGCTAATGGCATCAACATAAAAATAAACGCAAAGATCAGAATCATATTTTGTGCCTTGCTGAACCATTTAAAGTTAAAAATATGATTGGCTGCCCACATAAACAAAAATGATATGACCAAATAGACTACTTGTCGAATTGTTGTCGTCAAAACAATATTGGCATTTGAAGTCGTACCACCAACATTGGTGGAAATGATCATGACCGTTCCACACAACACTAACAAAAGCACCGCCAATGTTACGATCCTGTCACTTTTAGGTGTTAAAGAAAAAAAGTGACGTACTTTATCAAAAAACAGCCCCCATTGCGGTTTTCGCTTCTTTTTTTCTTTTTGTTGTTTCTGCACTTTTTTTACTTTTCTTTTAAACATAGATCCCCCTGACTGGGTTATTTTATCACAATACCAGGCACAACCAAAGCCTATCAGTTCTTATGTGAAAATAAGAAGTAATGAATTTCCGGGTCGGCATTTAAACGCGCATCCACCTTTGTGCATCCCACACCAGCTGAAAGAATCGTTTCAAACGGCAGATTCACAGATTGTGCCCGATTCAAGGAAGTCGCTCCTTCTACGCTTCGGTAAGCACCGAGGAATGGATACGTTAACTGCGTTCCATGTGCATGTCCTGCCAAAGCCAAGGATATCGCAGTCGATTGCAGGCTCTGATCCAACAAAACATCGGGATAGTGACTGACTACTATATTATATTCTTGTGCCGCATTCGCGCTCAAAATGGAATAATCCGGTGTTGTTGCTAAACCGGTCAAACGAATACAGTTTAAAAGCCGAACAGACGTATTGGATAGAATCTCAAAGCCACTGTTATTTAAGATGCTCTGTACCGACTGTGCCTTTGTTTCATCCTGATCTTTTTCACCCAACACACAAAACTTACCTAATGGTGCCTCGATCTGATTGAAATACTGTATCAACTTTTGATTGGATTCTTCACTGGGCGTATAAGCATCATCATAGAGATCGCCGCCAAAGATCACAATGCCGGGATCTAAATCCTGTATCGTATGAATCAACTTTTCCATACGGGCATCATCTTGAAATTTGCCATATTGCACATCTGTAAAATACACCATGGAAACTACGCCAATGTCTTGTGAAATCTTTGTATCTTCAACGCTTTGATAGCGTACATAAAGCTGATCTGGATTGATCATAAAGGCCATAAACAGACTGGATGCGACAAAAACCATAAAAGCTGTCAAAATACTGATCACAACTAAAAGTCGTTTTTGTAATGTTGTCATGTTATCACCAGTATCCATTCTACCATAGATTTAACAAAAGAACGTGAATATACCTGCAAAATGAAAAAGCGTGGACTTTCTAAGTCAATCTAAACTTCTGCTGATTTCTCATGTTATTCCCAAAAATATAGATAAATTTGATGTTTTTTATTCACCTTTACACCCTTAACAAAAAAACTTGTTTAAAAAGGATTACCCGTCATTTTTTAGCAAGATTCTCTACTTAGAATTTTCTTTAAGAAAAAATTTTTATTTTCTAGAAGGAGAATCACATGACAAATGATATTGTAGTATTTAAAAATGGTGAACTGGAATTAGAAGTAACTGTAAGTGAAGATCGTGAGGATGTTTGGTTATCACAAAAACAGATGGCAAAACTGTTTAATGTCGATAGAACACGAGTAACCAGGCATATTAATAACATATATAAAGAGGGAGAGCTGGATGAAGAGGGCACATGTGCGGAAAACGCACATGTTCAATTTGAAGGAAAACGAAAAGTCAAACGTAATCTTAGAATCTATAACCTTGATATGATTTTAGCGGTTGGTTATCGTGTTAAATCACCCAACGGCATCATATTTCGCAAATGGGCAACCTCTGTTTTAAAGGACTATATGATCAAAGGCTATACCATAAATCAAAAACGATTAAATCGGTTAAACAAAACGATAAAGATTCAAAATCGTATGTTGACTTCTACTTTGGAAATCGATGAAACGGAAGTCTTTAACGTCATTGAAGCCTATCAAAGCGCTTTATCTTTGCTGGATGATTATGATCATAATTCTATCTCTAAACCAAAAGGGACAGATTCTATTTATCGCCTAACGTATGAAGAATGTAGAGCTCTAATTGATACGATGAAATTTGAATCCGATATATTTGGTGTGGAAAAAGAAGAAGGAAAACTAAAAGGAATTCTTGAAACGATCTATCAACATGTCTATGGTCAGGAGCTTTATCCAAGCATGGAAGAAAAAGCGGCTCACCTTCTCTATTTTTTGATCAAAGATCATCCGTTTGTGGATGGTTGTAAAAGAATTGGGGTGACAATATTTCTAGAATTTTTAAACAAGAACCATCATCTTTTTGTCGATGGCAAACAAATTATTTCCAATAATACTCTGGTTGCGATTACTTTGATGATTGCTCAATCTATGCCAGAAGAAAAAGAAACCATGGTGAATCTAGTCATGCATTTTCTATCTACATAAAAATTTGATATCCTTTGTATCTATTTTTAACTTATATTTATTAAAATCAAGTCTTAAAAAAGGAGAGCGTTTCTTGCTCTCCCAGACTACATTTTTATGCTTCTTCCTTCTTACGAACTCGTTGTTTTGTCAAACGCTTCTGTTGAATTTCTTCCATCGTTTGGCGTGAATTGATGATGACCGGAATCACGATTGGATTTCGATGTGTCTTCTTATACAAATAAGGTTCCAAGGTAGAACGAACACAGTTTTTAATTTCTGAGAATGTCGTCTTTTCCTTCATTTTCTCTTGTAAGGAATTATGTACGATAAATTCAGCCTCTTTAATCAACCCCTGTGAGTCTTTAATGAAGACAAAGCCTCGACTCACAATAACCGGACGCATCAAAATTTTATTTGTTTTTGAATCAATCGCAATAATAACAGACACTAAACCATTGTCGGCCAATATGCGACGATCCTTTAATACAGCTGTTGATAAACCGGAAATATCATTTCCATCTACATAAATATCGTCCCCTTGATATCGCCAATCACTTTGAAGGACCTCATGATTTCGTAAAATCAGGATATCTCCATTGGCGCAGACAAAGATCTTTTCTTTGGGAACACCGACTTCCATAGCTGTCTGTCGGTGCTGCATCAACATCTTATATTCGCCATGGATCGGCATAAAGTAACGTGGTTTGATCAGCTGCAACATCAGCTTTTGTTCTTCTTTAGAAGCATGTCCTGTTGTATGCAGATTGTTTAAGATCGACTTTGTCAACACAGTCGCACCGCTTCTAAACAAGTTATCGATCACTTTATTAACGCTGGAAGCATTGCCCGGAATCGGATTGGAACTAAACACAATCGTATCTCCCGGTTTGATATGGATATAGCGATGCGTTCCGTTACTAATACGGCTTAAAGCTGCTAACGGTTCTCCCTGCGATCCGGTACAAATAATGCAGACCTTCTCATCCGGTATATGGGCTAATTCATCCGGACTTAAAAAATCACTGTTTTTTACTTTGATCGTACCCATCTTTCGACCAATATCGACAACATTTTCCATGCTTCGACCAAAGACAATGACCTTACGTCCGCACTTGATAGCCGCTTCTAATATTTGCGAAACACGATGAACGTTAGAAGCAAATGTCGCAACGATCAATCGCTGTTTGGTTTTACGCATGATATCCAGAATTTCATTGGCGACCTTCTTTTCCGAAATCGAAAAATCTTCTACACCGGAGTTAGTTGAATCGGACATCAAAAGATCCGGCTTCAATACACCGATATATGCCATTTTTTGATAGTCGGCATTGGTTCCAACCGGTGTCAAATCAAATTTGAAATCTCCAGTATGCACGATCGAGCCATTTGGCGTTGTGATCAAAACGCCTAAAGAATCCGGAATGGAATGAATCGTATTAAAGAAACCTACGGTAAAATACTTTGTATGAATGCGGGATTCATCATTGATCTCAATGATTTTTGTACGCTCCAGTCCTTTATGTTCCGAAAGTTTTTTCTGTATCAAAGCTTTGGCAAATCGCGGTGCATAAATGGCATCGATATTGACCTGCTTCAATAAGAAGGGGATACCTCCGATATGATCTTCATGACCATGGGTAATCACTAAAAATTTTCTTTTTTTGTTCATGCGAATCAAATGATGGTAATCCGGAATGACATAATCAACACCTAAAAGATCATCTCCGGGAAATAACACACCACAGTCAACGATACAAATTTCATTCTCATGTTCGTAACAATACATATTTTTTCCGACTTCACCCAGTCCCCCCAGGGCGTAAATCAATGTATCGTTTTTTTCAACACGATTCTTTGTATGATATGTTTTCTTTGATTGAGCATGACCAAAACTACTGTTCATCTGTTTTGGCATAAATTCCTCTTTTCTATACAATAAACATATGTTAATCTTTCTTAAATTATAACAAAACCCCTATACCTTAACAATTAAAAAAGCAGAGTATTAGATAACTTCTGCTTCTGGATCTTCTTTCCATGGATCGTTTTCATCAATGCGATCATAGAATAAAATACCGGATAGATGATCAATTTCATGTTGAAGGGCTATCGCAAAATAACCTTCTGCACTGATCGTTACATTTTTATCCTGAATCAGATCATAGCCACGTACTTTGATGCGGGCATGACGGAACACATGTCCGGGATGCTCATCTTTAACCGATAAACAACCTTCGCCATTTTCCAAATATCCGTTTTGTACTGATTCGGAAACGATTCTCGGATTGGCTAATGCAGCTTCCTGTACCCCATCTTCTTCCGGCACAACAACCGCAATCAACTGCTTAGGGATCCCCAACTGGATTGCCGCAATTCCTACAGCCGGCTGTAACCCCTCTGCCTGCGCAATCTCATCATCCTGAGAATGGCGAACATAGGTCAGCATATCTTCCAATAACTGACGATCCTGCGCCGATAATGGCAGTTCTACTTTCTCGCTTTTTGTACGAATTCTTGGATCACTGTCTAATATAATGGTTTCACTATTAATTTTCATGAAACTATTCTAATCCATTTCGGTCTGTTTCGCAAATAATTTAAACTCTACACCTGTAAATCTGTATAAATAGACTTCAAAAGTGCAGCCGATTCCAACAAGGCTTTCTTTTCCTTTTCATCTAAGCGAATTTCAACCGTTTCCTTAGCACCGGAACCATTTAAAATGGTCGGCACCGATAAATACACATTTTCAATACCATAAATGCCATTGACCAAAACACTGACTGGTAAAATTCGGTTTTCATTAAACAAGATGGATTTTACGATAGCTGTCGTAGAAGCGGCAATCCCATAGCACGTATTTCCTTTACGGCTGAAAATTTCCCAGCCTGCCTGTTTGGTTTGTTTTAAAAGACTTTCTTCTGTCTCATTTTGTGTACGCTCTGCATTATCACTCAATACATCGGATAACAGCTTTCCGCCAATTGTAGAAGAAGACCAGGAAACCATCTCACTATCACCATGTTCACCCAAAATATAGGCATGGACACTTTTTGAATCCAGATCATACATTGAAGCCAGGCTGCAGCAAAGTCTAGCCGTGTCCAAAGCTGTACCACTTCCAATGACCTGACTGGCAGGAAGTCCTGAAAATTTCCATACCAGATACGTCATGATATCGACCGGATTGGACACAACAATAAAAATTCCATTGAAGCCGCTTTCCATCACAGATCAAACAATATCTTTCATAATATGAATGCTTGGCTGCAACATTTCTAAACGATCATTCGAATCTTTTGGCATTGGTGCACTAGCCGTAATGATGACAATATCCGCATCCTTACAATCTGCATACTCTCCGGCACGTACCACCATGTTTCGATTCATAAAATGAATGGCCTGCTGCATATCCAGTGCTTCCCCCACTGCTTTTTCTTTATTGACATCGATCAGTACGATTTCTTCGCAGAGTCCCTGATTGATAATACTATAAGCCGTCGTTGCTCCTACATTGCCAACACCAACGATCACAACCTTTGATTTTTGAAATTTCATAATATTCCTCTTTTCTGTTTCGTATTGTATCATTCTTTCATTGTTATATCTATTTATAGGCTTTATATCCTTTATTTCCATGGTATAAAAAAAGATTAATAAGGATAATAAGCATTACATAAAAAAGCAATATCGGCTGTATCGCCGGCACTACATCTTCTAAGGCCGACCAGTCCTGATGCCGGACCCATTCTGCAATCTGAATATAGATGGATAATAGATTCAAGATGACAGATAAAAGTGAAAGAACTAACAACAGTGCAGAACCTTTCCTTTTTGATGCTCTATGCCAAATATGAGCTACTGTAAATATCAGACTGAATGCTGTACATAAGATCCACATACAAACTCCTTTTCCTTTCGATTCTTCATTTTCTGCATGCCCTTATTCTTCTGCCGTGGTTTGCAGGGCCGTTTCACTGCTTCGATACACTGTCCAATCTGACCTTAGTTTTGCACCCAGAGAAAGATAAAAATCAACACTGGATTGATTCCAATCCAAACGCCCACATCCTCACTACCGCAATGCGAGTTAATTCTCTTAGGATTGCTTTTCCATATTCCTTATTACGATATTATGATTGCAGATACAAGTCTTCATAATCAGCCAGTTCACGCATAAAGTGTAAAAGGATTGAAACTGCTCTCTTTGTATCTTTTGAGACATTAACGGTAGCGTATACAAAACCTTCTTAGTGTACGATTTTGATTATACCATAAAAAAATATAAATCTAGTATTATAAAGCTACAACAAAATGCTTTAAAATCAATTTCTTTTCGATTATAATATACAAGTCAAGACAGGGGCGCCTATTTAGGCTGAGATGTATTTATACGGTCCCTTATGACCTGATCTAGGTAATTCTAGCGTAGGGAGTCTTCAAAGTTTTTTTGAATTCCTTACGCCTCAAATGGAGGTGTTTTTTTATGGGAAAGAATTTATCAGTCAGAGATGTTGTGTTGATGGCTTTTTATGTAGCCCTCTTTATGGTATTGGATACTTTTATTAATACCATGCCGATCCTGCAAATGCCTAATGGTGGAAGCTTAGGTGTATCCACACTGGCTTTGTTGATTGCCAGCTATCATTTAGGATGGCAAAAAGGATTATTTGTTGCGGTAGTTGCGGTATTTGCCCAATTTATTACCGGGCCTATGTACACACCAACACTCATCGGATTCCTTTTGGATTATCTGCTTGCCTTTGCAGCCTATGGCTTAGCCAGCCTATTTCCAAACTTTGGTTATTTCTATTCCGGTGTCCTTGTAACAAATGCGATCCGCTTTATCTGTTCAACGATCAGCGGTGTTGTGGTTTGGGAAACACCACTTTGGGGTTCCATCACATATCAGGCAACCTACATGATTCCAACCTTTATTCTAGGTATCGTTCTGGTTCCTTTGATGATGAAGCTTTTAGAACCTCATATGAAAAAACAGAAGTAACAAAAAAAGATCAGCCAGATACGCTTTTGTATCCTGCTGATCATTTTTTTATTCATCTTTTGATTCGATATCCTTGGTTCGGAATACAAATCGAACGATGTTTTCCGAATTATCCGGTGTACCCGCAAACGACTTATGTTCCTTGTTTAATGCATCGATTTGATCAAACACAGTTTGTAGTGTGTTAAATTCCGTTGTTGTCAAATCGTTTTAGTTTTCAGTTTGTAACCTTTCTTTAAGTTCTTTTTTAGCCAGTTCTATTAAATTAGGCTTTTGATATAGTCTAATAATAGATTGCGCCATTGCTTTGCTAGCTATTTGAATACATCTTAATCCAGAATCAGATATAGCTAATTCTCTAAACTTGTCTGTATGCCCTGAGATCTTTCTATCAGGATAAATAGTCACATAAGGATTACATATTGGAATATAATGGGAAACATTACCCAAATCCTCACCACCATAATCGTCTACCAAGCCATCCATTAAAGGCTCATCAAGCTTTACAAATTCTTCCCTACAAATATCAGACAAAACACAATTTGGAACTCTTCCTTGATATCCTTCTTCCATTGCAATTTCCACCGTACATTCCATAGCATCAGCACATTTAATTGCACAATTCTTAATTAATCTCACTAATTTTTCAAGATTACTAGCACTAAAACACCTAACATTTGATTTTATGACTACTTTATCAGGAACAATGTTTGTTCTTATTCCTCCCTGTTCTATTATTTGATTTATTCTTGTATCCATAGACAATTGCTGTTTCCATAAGCCACATGCAGTTAAATAAAGATTAGCAGCACTCAAAGCACTTCTACCTTCCTCAGGATGACTTGCAGCTTGAGCTGATTGTCCGTAAAAAGTAATCTTTAAATCATAAACCGAAAGGCATCGTCCTGCTAGCTTTGTTTTATAACTTGTTGGATGCATCATAAAAACAGAATCTATATTCTCGAATACACCTTTTTTTAGAAGCTTTATCTTTCCGCCACCGCCTTCCTCAGCAGGTGTTCCAATCACTTTAACACACCCTTGATCAGGATGCTTGGATAAATACTCTCTAATAACATCTCCAGTTAAAATTGATGTTGCGCAAATTAAATTGTGTCCACAAGCATGCCCCATTCCTTCTAATGCATCATATTCTGAGACTATACAAATAGCAGGTTTGCCACTGCCATACGTAGCAACAAAAGCAGTGTCTAATTCATCAACTCCTTGTTGAACTTCAAATCCTTGCTTTCGTAAAAAATCACATTGGATCTTTGATGCCTTATACTCTTTAAAGCCAATCTCGGGGTTTAAATGAATGTACTTGGAAATTTTCCAAACATCTTCTAATTTTTCGTCTATATATTGATTATAATAATCTTGTTCCATATTCATTATCCAAGAATTCCAAAGAAGCCGGCAATCATCGAGAAAATTAAGATACCAAAAATAACTTTATTATAGTTTGCTCCTTTATGCGTAAAGTACCAATATATTCCAAATATGCAACCAAGAGGTAATATACCTTTCAGTATTTGGTCTAAGATATCCTGCAATACTATAGGATTGGCGTTTTGCATAACAAATTGTAGACCTGTTGACACTTTAACGTATGAACTAGATAAAGCCCCCATCATAAACAAACCTAAAATACTTGCTCCAGTTATAATATTATTAATCATTCCAGATTTCATTAATTTCATAACTGAATCTTTTCCTAATCTATATCCAAATCTTAAACACCACATTCCTATCCCTATGCAAATTATTGGAATAAGAAATGGAATAAATGCTCCTAACGTACTTCCTTGTAGAGCAAAAGTACAAGCCAAAGCAAGAATAATCGGCTTTAATGTTCCATGAATTAAAGTATCTCCAATACCAGCTATCGGACCCATCAAACCTGTTTTTATCCCTGTAATAACTTCTCCAGTTATCGGTACACCATTTGCCTTTTCTTCTTCCATAGATAAAGCAATCCCATGTATGACAGATCCCGTAATTCCTTCAGAATTGTAAAATTCCATATGTCGAACTAATGCTTTTTTATATTCTTCACTATCTTTTCCATATAATTTTTCTAAGTTTTTTGCCAATGCGTTACAAAATGCCAACCCTTGTAAACGATCATACGAATTACTTAGTTCTGTAGTTGCCCACCACATCATAAAAGTCTTTTTCAAGTCTTTTTTGTCTAATGTTACTTTTTTATTTACATTGTTTTCCATGTTAAGCCTCTTCTTTTTTCATTGAATTAAAAATAACTAATAATGAGATACATACCCCAAAAACAGCTGCAGCCATAGTATTAATTCCTAAGTATTGGACCGCAAAAAAACCGATAAAGAAGTAAGGTAGCAATTTTGGTTTTCCAATAGTAACAATAATGATAGCAAACCCCATAGCAGGTAAGATTCCACCTGCCACAGAGAATCCTGTAATCACCCAACCAGGTAACACTTTTAATAGAGATGAGACCGCATCTGTACCAAATAATGTCAAGACAAAGACTGGTACAAATCTTAATAAGATGGTCATTAATTCTGGATATAGAAATGCACATTTGAAAATTCCCTTTCTATCTCCCATTAAAGCATACTTATCTCCCATTCTGACCCATATTGAATTTGTGGTTCTACGAATCTGATCTAAAAATACTCCTAAAACTCCAAATGGTACTGCTAGAGCAACAGCAGCGTCTGTATCAATACCGGTTTTTAGTGCAATAGGTATTGCTATTACTGCAGCTAAGGCTGCATCTGCTGGAACATTACCTCCTGTCATTATGATTCCAAGGTAAACCAGCTGAATCGAAGCACCTATAGCCAATCCTTTAGTTACATCTCCAAAGTATAATCCTAAAACAAAACCAATAAATACTCCCGAGCCTAGAGCTGATGCCAAAGTATAACCAACACGATTAGTTCCTGCAAAATATAGCAAACCACATAGTATAGCTAGTGCAATATCCATATTATATCCTTTCCTAAATATCAAAATTATTCTTTTTTAAGACGTCAATTAATTCAGCAGATCCTTCTTCCGGAACTTGATGAAGATAAACTCGAACGTTATTATCATTCATTTGTTTTAATTTTTTAGCATCTTCATCATTTAAAGTAATCGGGCCAAATACTACTTTACGCCCCGGAGCACTACCTAGTCCTCCAATCTGTATTTCTTTAAATGGGAACCCTAGTTCCCATGCAGAGTATATTTGATTCACATTTTTGAAGAGGACTAATAGCTTACCATCTCCTAATTGATTCTTATTCCACTCTTCAACAGCTTTTTCAACCGAAAAAACTGTAACTTTCGCGCCCGGAGGAGCTGACATCTCGTAAATACTTGCCATGAATGGATCTTTAGATAATTCATCGTCAATAATTATAATTTGATTTGCCCTTGTAGTACCAAACCATTTTGTAATTACTTGTCCGTGTATTAATCTAAAATCAACTCTTACTAATCTAATATCTGCCATATTATAAACGCTCCTTCTGATTGCTTAACAATTCCGACTTTACATTCTTGATATTATTAATAGATGTTGTTATCGCCAATTCCCCAAGCAATTTGATTGGCATTCTATTTACATTAGAATACACTTCGATTAGCATTGCCAAGTTTAGTCCTGAAACAATCTCTATATTAAAGTCTTTTACGAATGTACTTGCCATATTTGACGGAGTACCGCCAAACAAATCCACGAGAAATAGAAAATAATCTTGTTCATGCTGTTTCAAATAATTTTCAATTCTTTTTTTATAGTCGTAAGGATCTTCTCCTGGACTTAAACATAAAATTTCAATGTCTTTTATTGGACCTACTATTAATTCGGCTGATTCTTTAAGAGTTCTACCAAACTCTCCATGTGTACATATCACTAATCTATTCATATAATTTTTCCTTTATTACTGTGTGACCTCCAAATCCATTTCGCAATGCTGAAACAACCTTGCATGAAAACTTTTCCTCATCTTTTGAATTATTTCTCACCATAAGCGATAATGCTATGATGGGAATACTTATGCCCAGACTCAATGCCTCCTCAACTGCCCATTTGGCTTCACCTGTGGCATCAACAACCCCTTTTACATCTTTTAGACCCGGATGGGTATTAAATTGTTCCTGTGCTAATTCCATTAACCACCCTCGAATCACAGATCCATTATTCCAATTTTTTGCAACCAATTTTAGATCATAATTATATTCACTCTCCTTTAGTAGTTGAAACCCCTCTCCAATAGATTCCATCATTCCATACTCGATGGCATTATGTATCATTTTCATATAATGACCGCTGCCAGAACTACCAGTATACAACTGACCGTCAGTTACTGAGATATCTTCGAAAACCCCTTTTAAATATTCATATGCACGTTTATCACCACCAATCATTAAACATGCTCCTGTTCTTGCACCTTTCATTCCACCTGATGTACCTACGTCCAAATAAAATATTTCTTTTTGTTTTAAGGATTTCGCTCTAGAAACAGAATCCTTATAGTAGGAATTTCCCCCATCTATTAAAATGTCATCCTTCATCAGATATGGAGTTAATTGATTAATACAGTCATCGATTGTTTCCCCGCTTGGAAGCATCAACCATACTACTTTTCTATCATCTAAAGCGGATAATAATTCTCTGATATTCTCTTTCACTTCAATACCCTGATTCTTCGAAAAATTTCTTGCGGAAACACTTGTATCAAAACCAACTACTCCATAGCCATGGGATTGTAAATTCATCGCAATATTTACACCCATTTTTCCTAATCCTATAACACCTATCTTCAATGTAAGCGCCTCCATTTCTTAATTTAATTATACAAAAATTATTTTTATTTTCAATCATTAAATAAAAAATATTTTTTTATTTAATGATTTGACTGTTTAATACCAACGTTTGCTGAGGTTTTAAAATATCGACACAAAAATATTTTCATGGTACTATTCATTTGTAAAAAAATTGTTTGGAGAATTAAATGAAAACCAAAACTATTAGCCTAAAAATTAAGTCAATTTATAGAGATTTGAGCAAAAAAGAAAAAACTATTGCAAACTTTATACTTCATGATCCAAAAAATGTTTCGCACATGACTATTACTGAAATTGCAAAATATTTGGGATTTGCCGATTCAACCATTTTTCAGTTCACTAAAAAACTTGGATACTCTGGGTTTAGAGATTTTCGTAACGATCTGCTTACAGAGACTTTCGACCCCGAAATATCCATACATGAGAACATAAAACAAAGTGATAGTTATTACACTATCGCACAAAAAGTGTTTGATTCCAGTATACAGTCTTTAAAGGACACAAAATCCCTTATTGACCCTAAAACTGTCGAAAGAGCTGCTAAAATGATCCTATCCTCCGATTCTATAAATTTTTTTGGTGTTGGTGGATCAAATGTTGTTTCTTATGATGCGTATCATAAATTCCTCAGGTCTCCAATACCTTGTCGCTATAATAGTGATTTTCACATTCAATTAATGCAGGCATCCCTTTTAACCTCTAAAGACTGTGCCATTATTATCTCTCACACAGGCTTAACGCATGAATCAATAAAAATTGCCCAGACTCTAAAAAAGGCCAACGCAAAAATTATTATCATTACTAGTTATAATCTAAGCCCACTAACGAAGTATTCAGATATTTTACTCATTTCATCATCTGAAGAAACGGGCTTTCGATCTGAATCTTTATCTAGCAGAATTGCTCAATTAGCAATTATAGATTGTTTGTTTACAATTGTGATGTTTGATAACGAACAGAAATCTAGAGAATCTCTATACAAAATTAGGGAAATAATAAGTTCCACAAAAGGATAATACCCAGTTTCTAAATAAAGAACTATGGATATTGCTAATCATTTGATAATTTAACTTATCGTGTGGACAAATTTCTATCATTACAGAACAAAAAAAAGATCAGCCAGATGAGGCCGCTGAAAAAATAGGAGATTTTAAAATCCAAAAAAATGAAAACAGTGAGAACATCAGAAAAAAATTCTGTCTCTCACTGTTTTTTTTGATAATGCTATAAAATCGGTTAAAATCAGAGGGCTTTAAACTCCTTTATACTTCATTAATTTGAAAATTCGCTTCATATTGACCATAAACATCGTACTGGCCCCTTGTATGTTCATGCTTAAAAGACCGCATCCTTGTGCAGTATCATAACCATATTCACTTTTTAACTCTCCATTCTTTGCCTCGATTTTATATCGGTGTGCATACAACTCTTCAAATTCTTTTGTCTTCATGTAATCCATATACTCAATATGAATATCCGATTTGACTTTGACAGAATACGTTTTTGTTTTTGCCCCTTCTTTATAACAGCCTTTCCGTTTTGGACAGTATTTACATTTCTCTACATTAAAAAAATAAAGTTCTACTCTTGTATCTACACCGTTTTTATCTTTTTTTGTACCTGTTTTCACCTTTTTGTAAGCCATATGCCCCTGTGGACATACATACATCCCGGCATCCTTGTTATATTCAAAGCGTTTACTATTTCTTCGGTTGCCATGGAGTACGGTTCTACTTAATTTTGACGCCAGTTTTATTTCTTTCTCTTTACAGTATTCAATATTTTCCTTTTCAGAATAAGCTCCATCTCCTATCACTGCTTCTACCTCAATTCCTGCCGCTTCACTCTTTTCTGCCAATTCCTGCATTTGTTTACCGTCATGTTTTTCACCCGATGTAATGACGGCTGCCGTTATGATTCTCTCTTCACTCATCGCAATATGTGTCTTATACCCAAAAAAATTCGTATCCGCTGTTTTATGTCCTATTCTGGCATCCCTGTCTTTTGAATATTCTATTTCGGTTTCTGTATCCTCAATCCCTTCTCTTAGATAGTCCATGCGTTCATTAACGGCTACACAATTTTCAAATCCACCTTCTGTCTCTACCGCTTTTATGACTTCTTTTGTATATTCAATCGTATCTTCTAAAAGTCCACTGTTCGCTTTTCGTTTGGAAGGCATTTTTTCTTTCATCCCTTCGTCAACCGCATAAACGGCTTTGCGTAAATCTTTGGCTCGTTTTAGAAGTTCTTCTCTGGGTGATACCTGTTGATAAAGGGCATGGGTATGCGTGGAATCTTGGATCAATTTGTTTCTGACGTTCATCACACCTTTACTGAGTGCGATCTCGACGGTTTTGTTTAATAAAAGATCCACTAAGTCTAGATCCTTCAATCGTATATGCCGAAACTTTGATAAAAGAGAAGGGTCAATAAAATTCGTTTCTTCCGGCGCGTAACCAAGGAAATACTTCATCTCCATATCCACACGGGTTTTACGTATGAGATCCCTATCCGATAATTTCATGGCCGATTTCAACAAGACATATTTGAACATCAAAATAGGGTCCTGTGCTGGACGGCCCATATTGGCGCAATCATTTTTTTGGACTTCGTTGTAGATAAAAGATAAATCCACAGTCTCATTAAGCATTCTCCAAAAATTATCTTTATCGATCTAAATGTCATATAAATCACCGAAAGGACTTAAACTCAAACCATCCTGGATTACTGTTTTTAGCACACATATCACCTTTATTTCTACATTGTCTATTTTATCATTTTCGAGCACAGGAAGGGATGAAAAAAGAGGTTAAATAAGCATACTGTGATCACTTATTCTAACCTCTTTATATTTTGCTTTTTCGAAAGATTCTTTTCTATTCATCTCTTGAAGACTTTTTCAGCAGCCTCAGCCAGATACGCTTTTGTATCCTGCTGATCATTTTTTTATTCATCTTTTGATTCGATATCCTTGGTTCGGAATACAAATCGAACGATGTTTTCCGAATTATCCGGTGTACCCGCAAACGACTTATGTTCCTTGTTTAATGCATCGATTTGATCAAACACAGTTTGTAGTGTGTTAAATTCCGTTGTTGTCAAATCGACCGTTTCTTTTAATTGATTCATACCCTGCTCATTGAACTGACTTTGTCCGTCATAAAGCTGTTTGGCACCATTCTCCAATGTATCAAAAGCACTTTGCAGCTGTACAAGACCATCGCTCATCTCCATTAATTTTGATTTTTGTCCTTCCAACTGTGCTGTTCCGTCATTTAATAAGGAGGCACCACTGATCAATTCTTCATTTTTAGATACGATTTGTTGAGAACCGGCATTTAACTGATCAACAGCTGTCTTGGATTCACTTTGAATCTGTTGCAGACCTGATTCCAAAGCTACTGAGCCCGTATGAAGCTGATCAGCCCCTGCTTTTAACTGACTGACTCCACCCTGCAGCTTCGTGATGAGTTGAACAAAATCTTGATCGCTCATATTCTGATGAACACCTGCCATAATTTGTTCTAAGGTAGCCATGGACTGAGCGGCTGTCTGCATAGATGTCTGCAGCTTTTGCATATCTGATTTCGTACCTTCCATGACCTTTGACAGACCTTCCAAAGACTGCTTAGTCTGAGAAAGCAAGACTTGCAGCTGCGTTTTTTGTGCATCTAATGTTTCCAGTGTATAACCCTGAACATCAATACTTTGAACAACTTGTAATTGAGTCTGCAGACTGGCAATCTGTTCATCAATCTTAGAAGCGGCTCCTGTTGTATCTTCCTGTGGAATTGCAGACTTACTGGCTTGTAAGGCCTGAATCGAAGACTGCAGTGCCTGCACCTGCGCCTGTTTTGCACTTTCTAACTGAGCATTAAAACTTTGAATCTTGCTTTGATCGCTCTCTACAGTTTGATTTACCGAAGCCACCAGAGCTTCAAACTGTGTCTGGAAAGTATCCAAACCGGCCATAGCCTGCTGAACCGTTTGTAAACTGTTCTCTAATGAAGTCAAAGCTTCTTTTGAAGTCGAAAGCTGTGTTTGTAATGTTGTTAATTCTTGCTTGGTCGTATCCATCGCCTGTGTCAGTTTTGCTAAGGTGTTTTTATCCAGCCCATTTACCTGTTCTTCCAGTTGTGCAAGACCGGCCTGCAGTTTTTGGGCACCTTGCGATAAGGATGTGCTACCCTGCACAGTTTGCTGCATAGCGGTTGGTATAGCTGTTAACTTTTGATTTCCCTTATCCAGCTGTGTTACTCCCTGTGTATATGCTTTGATTCCATCCAACAATAAGCTGGAGCCTGTATGTAATTGTGTTGATGCATCAGCCAGCTGTTGAATCTGGGGTGTAGCACTCGTTAAAGGTTTAGCCCCTTCCTTTAGTTCTGTCGTACCTTCATACAACTGTTTAGAACCATCTAACAACTGATCGGAAGCCGACACCAGCTGATCGATACCGCCTGTCAGATCCCCGATGGATAATTGACCAGCCAATTCATCCAAAGATATTTCATTGCTCATGGCAATCATGATCGATCCTAAATCAAAATCCTTTACATCGGTCTCAATCACTGTATCATCACTGATATGTAACTGATCGATGACCTTGTTTAATCCGGCGTCCTGTAAAGTACCAGCCAATCCCGGTACATTGGCAAAGGCCAGCACTTCATTTGTACCATCATTCACGATTTTTCCATTGGAACACGATACATTATCGTAATGATTCGCATCCAAAGTTAAAAGACCTCCGGCTAAAAAGCTGGGATGAACAGTAATAGCTTTTCCATCCGCATAGACCGTCTTTGATTCCAAATTTTCAAAGTGAATCGTCAATTTCAAATGTCCGCTTTGTCCAGCAACTTCTTTTGCGCTTAATTGACGTCCATCCAACTCATATGTAATTTTTACTTCAATGGGAAGCTGTTTTGTTGTTTTACCCTGATAGTAAATATCATTGCCCTTGCTGTTCCATGTATAGACATTTCCATCTACTTTTGGTTCCTCATCGGTTTTAACATTTTCTACATCGGTTTCATCTAAGGTTTCTTTGATGTTATGGATGCCGTCATCATCGTGCAGCCAGCTGGATACGATTGTATCCGATATCGATCCATCGGCATTTAAAACCGCATAGACAGTTTCTGTTTTCTGGGTCGGATTTTCATCCTCTAACGCATACACATGAAATGGAAGCATCGATTGTGCCAATACGGCACTTAAGATCACACTGCCCATTACCTTAATATTTTTATTCATACTGATCCTCCTTAGCTGTCGGCCATTTTTTCGTTGTTTTTTCAATAAGCTTATGTCCTAATAAAAGCATGCTTGGCAAGATGAAAATAATACTGATGACAGAAATGATGGCTCCTCTTGCCAAAAGCTCACAAAGGCTGGAAATCAAATCCATACGTGAAATCAAAGACACTCCAATACAAGCCGCAAAGAAGGAGCAACCACTGGTAATAATCGAAGGGGATGTCTTTTGAATCGCAACTCGTATAGCCTCTTTTCCACTCTTATTTAAACTGAGTTCTTCTCTAAATCGCGTTGTCATCAAGATCGCATAATCCACACAGGCCCCTAACTGAATCGTACCGATCACAATACCGGCAATAAACGGCAATGTCGTATGTGCCAGATAAGGAATACCCATGTTGATCGTGATTGCCAATTCAATCGCTAGCACTAAGATAAACGGTAACGCAATTGATTTAAACGTAATCAAGATGATCACAAAAATTGCCAAAATCGATAATACATTTACGACCTTAAAGTCTTCATTGGTCGTAGTAATCAAATCCTTTGACAACATGCCCTCACCAGTGATCAGCGCTTTTTTGTCATATTGATCCAAAATTTCATGGATCTTGTCCAACTGCTCATTTTCTTCATCCGTAGCCGCATGATAATCACTGTTGGCAATCAACAGTTTATAGCCGCCATTTTCAAAAATATCTTTAATGGCTTCCGGCTCAAATGTGCCGGGAACACCACCACCGACAAAATTTTCATAAGCTAGTACATTTTCAATCCCCTCAATGTTTTCAATTTTTTTGGAAAGTTCCTGGATATCCTTTGTCGGCAATGTATCACTGACCAAAATAAAGTGAGTCGTATTCATATTAAATTTATCTTTCAGCTCTTCCGTTCCCTTCATACTGGAAAGATCAGATGGCAATGTACTGGTCAAATCATAGTATTGCTTGACATTAGCTTGTGCAAAACCCATAGGAATAAAGATACAAATTCCAATCAGCAGCAAAAACTTGGCATGTCGAACTACAAAGCCAGGCACTTTTTTGAGTTCATGAATCAATGTCCGATGTGTATATTTTTCAATTTGGCGATCAAAGATCATCAATAGACTAGGTAGAACAAAAATCGTACAAATGACTCCCAGCACAACCCCTTTAGCCATAACGATACCAATATCGCCACCCAGTCTTAACTGCATGAAACAAAGTGTTAAAAAGCCGGCTATCGTTGTCACTGAACTGGATGTGATGGAAACAAAAGTAGCCTGAATGGCCTTAGCCATGGCCATATCATTGTTCGTATTCTCTGCTTTTTTCTTTTCTTCCTGATAGCGATGTAAAAGGAAAATCGAATAATCCATTGTTACTGCTAACTGTAAGATCATCGCCAAAGCCTGTGTAATATAAGAAATCTTTCCTAAGAAGATGTTGGTTCCAAAGTTATAGATAATGGGAAAAGCCATACCCAACATAAAGATCAAAGGTGCTACAGAAGATTCAAGTCCTAAATACAGCACAACCAGACTTAACAAAACGGCAATCACTGCATATTTGACAGTCTCTGAATTAGCCAGATCCTTGGTATCCTGCGCAATAGCACTCATTCCCCCTAAATAACAATCCTTGTTTGATACTTCTTTGATCTTCGCAATCGCATCCATCGTTTTCTCCGAAGCTGTATCTTCTTCAAAGGTGACGATCATCAAAGTTGAATCTTTGGAATATAACTGTTTTTGAAGGGCTTCCGGTATCATTTCCTTAGGAAAGGTGATATCCAAAACATCATCTCGCCAGAAGACTTTTTTGACCCCGTCGATCTTTTCAATCTTATCTTTTAAAGAAACAACCTCTTTGTCCGAGAGATCATTGGTTACCATCATTCCTACACTGGCCAGATTAAAATCCTTATCCAGGACTTCCTGTCCCTTCATCGATTCCGCTTCTTTAGGCAGGTAGGAAAGAATATCATAATTGATTCCCGTATTTAAATAACCGATCACACTGGGAATCAAGAGCAGTACAGCAACAAGTAAAATCTTGTTTCTGTATCTGACAATAAACTTAGAAATTCTATCCATATTCTCTATCCTTTCTCAACATGGACATGAGTATAGTACAAAAATGATTATTAGTCAATTATTTAAAATAATTTTTAATATAACCTTTATATTAAGAAATAAAAATTGACCAAACGTATATTTTTGTCTATACTGTAAGTGGTGATAGTATGAAATCCAAAGTATTGGAAAATAAAAGAAATAAAGAAACAGCGCTTTTAGACAGCGCTTTTGACCTGTTCACAAAAAAAGATATCCATTCCGTAACCGTTCAGGATATCGTAAAAAAAGCCAATGTAGCGAAAGGAACCTTTTATCTGTACTTTAAAGATAAATACCAGATTCGTGACGTACTGATTCAAAAAGAAGCAGCTCGTTTGTTTCAGGAAGCCAGAGAAAAGCTGGAGAAAAATGATATTCAAAATTTTGAAGATGCGATCATTTTCATCATTAATCAGGTTTTGTTGAGCTTAGAAGATAATCCGGCTATTTTAAAATTTATCGAACGTAACCTATCCTGGGGCATCTTTCATGAACAACTACAGACAACTATGGATAATGAAGAAATCGGTATGCTTCAACAGTTTACTTTATTAGCCAAAAAAAGTGGCTATACCTTTAAAAGACCGGATATTATCTTATTCATTATCATCGAAACTGTAGGAAGCACTTGTTACAACTCTATTCTGTATCAAAAACCCCTTCCTTTTCAGGAATACAAGCCTTATTTATTCAAGGTCATTCGAGCCATACTCAAAAATTATAAAGACTGATGATTTTAAAAGCAGGAGGATGTCTTTTCAGAATACTCCTGCTTTACTTGTTTGAAACTACATCTTGCATGTTTCGATATTTTTAAAGTAATCTTTATTGAGCTTCTCGATTCCCTTTGAATCCATTCGATTGATGATTTTATCTGCCATTGCGATCCCTTCTTCTAATCGAATCAATTCTTGGATGATGTCTTGTTTTTTATCGGCTACATAGTATTTGATAAAGAAACACCATTTTTGCAGCAAGCTCATCTGATCAGGATCCATTACAGGAACTTTGACCAGTTGAATTATCTTTAATACTATGATTTCTAAATCTCTGCCAAGCGGCTGTCCTTTTTTATTTCGTAAGTCAAATTCTGTCAACAACCCCTCAAAGTCAGGATCCACTACAAAATCCGCAATCCCAATCTTATATGAACTCTTCAAGCCCAGATCGAGTTCATCCCCTTTAAGCTCCTGATTGCCATAAATCGCATATAGATCAAGCATCATCTCATACATGATATCCTCTCGTGGATTGACCATCTCCAACTCAACAATAACTTTTCGACCGCTCTGCAGTTGAGCAACAAGGTTCACACACGATTTACTATTATCTATGAATCTATTATCCGTGATTTGAACAAACTTCACCTTCTTACCCAACAATGCATACAACAATGAACATAAAACAATCTGATTTTTTTCATCATCCGATCCAAAGACCGTCTTAAAAGCCACATCATGCTTTAACACTAATTTTGACACCATAAATCACCTCCTTATTCGACTATTGATACAATGTTGTAAAAGAAGGCAGATTTATTTTAATTTCACTCTACTGTATCAATAGCCTCACTATTAGATACGCAAAAAAAAACAAAAAAACTATTAAAAATTGTTTATCTTTTCGTCAGGTGCAGATAACTTATAGGCTCATTTGCCATTGCATAATAAAAGATCATCAGCCAGAGCCAATGATCTATGATTTCATATTTCTGATGTTTTCATCTAAAAATGTAAGCTTATTCACCTTGTTCTAAAGCCAAAGTTTTTGTAGTGATGTCACATACATCAGCCGGTCCATAATACTGGATAGCACCTGGATATACATAACATGTGTTTTCAGCCCATTCTTCACGATGTGCTTCAAAATATTTAAATGGTTTTCCTTCCAATTCAACTAACGCTTTTTTGATAACTGGTTTGTCTTCTCCATGACGTCTTTCGATGTTCATCATCTTAGTGATCGGCATACCTCCGGCAACCCATTCATTAGCTGGTTTTGACAAGTTGGAAATCTTAGATAAGTATCCAGTGTAACCATACTGAATTAACATAAAGGCATTGTATCCTAATGAATAACAATAGTCCGCATCAAAGTTAGATGGGAATGCACAACGTCCTTCATATCCGAAGAAATGATGTAAGGCACTAAATTTACCTGTGTAAGTTCCGGCTTCTTTTCTTTGTGCCAGTTTATCGGCAACCAGAGCAGAGAACAATTTTTCAGATTCAATCAAAGAAACCTGTACGTTTCCATGAGGGTCACGTTCTAAGAATAACTGCTGCTGAATACTTTCCGGTAAAATTGCAAATACATCCATCGATTCTTTTGTCAAACCATTTTCGATGAAAGCATATTTATCTTTCCATGCAGGTAAAGCATTAAATTCATCAGCTTTGCTTCCGGCTAACAATTCGTTAATTTCCGCAATCAATTTAGAGAATTCAGGTACAAATTCTACTACACCTTCCGGAATGATGGCAACACCAAAGTTCATACCTTTGGCAGCACGTTTTTCTACTGAATCAGCAATGTAATCGGCAATCTGTGATAAAGACATTTTCTTGGCAGAAACTTCTTCAGATACCAAACAGATATTCGGCTGTGTTTCCAGAGCACATTCCAAAGCAACATGAGAAGCAGAGCGTCCCATAACTTTAATGAAGTGCCAATATTTCTTAGCAGAATTGGCATCACGTTCGATATTTCCAATCAGTTCGCTATATGTCTTAGTGGCCGTATCAAAACCAAAAGAACATTCGATATCTTCATTTTTCAAGTCACCGTCAATCGTTTTTGGACAACCGATAACCTGTACACCAGTGTTATTAGCTGCAAAATATTCCGCTAATACAGCTGCATTGGTGTTAGAGTCATCTCCACCGATGATTACGATAGCTGTAATACCATGTTTTTTGCAGACCTCAGCAGCTACGGCAAACTGTTCCTGTGTTTCCAGTTTTGTACGTCCGGAACCGATGATATCAAATCCTCCGGTATTTCTGTATTCATCAATATATTCATCATCAAAGATCAAATAATCATCTTCGATCAACCCGCTGGGACCATTCTTAAATCCATATAATTCATTTTCCGGATTTGTTGCCTTTAAAGCGTCATACAAGCCACAAATGACATTGTGTCCACCTGGAGCCTGACCACCGGAAAGGATAACACCGACAACCTGTTTTTTAGCTTCCGATGTATTTTCACCTTTTTCAAAAGTGATTTCTTTTTTCCCATAAGTATTTGGGAACAATGCTTTAATCGTTTCCTGATCGGCAACGCTTTGTGTTTCTTCACCTTCCTTGACACAGATGGCAGAAATTCCATGTCTTAACATTCCAGGAAGTTTTGGCGAATATTCATATCTTGCCTTTTGTAATGATGAAATTTTCATACTAGATCTCCTTTTTTTCAACGTCTAAATTATAGAATATACATCAAGAAAAGTAAACTGTCACCGCATGGATTCTGGCTACATTCACTTCATGATTTTTATCATTTTTTAAAAAGTTTTCTAAAAAATTCATAGTTTTGATTCTTGTTTACGTATATATAAGCAGGAGGTATTTTTGTATATCACAATTAAATGAACTGGGAACCGTGCTTGAAATGGAAAAGCATTATTTTGATACCCAGTCAAAAATCATTCTCTCTTTTAAGTCGGTTCAGGCTGCTCTTCTTCAACAGTGTCTGGACGAATGTAAGCATCTGTCCCTGCACGAAATAGTTCCTCTGATTCAGCCAAGCTCTTCCCATTCCAAGATCATTACCTTGAATCCGGAAGATCTTCGTATGCCTGGGGCCAGAATCATCTATGATCTGTTGTATGTCCTTCAACATCCCTTACATCCGGATCGATCCATTTTGATCCATATTGAAGCACAGGGAGAGGAATCCTATAAGTATCATCTTCCTCGTCGAGGTCTTTATTATGGATCTCGACTCATTGCCGGTCAACAAAATCATTCCCTGGGATTTCAGGATGATTCTTACGATGATATCCTGGATGTTCGCTCCTTGTGGATTTGTTTGCGCCATGCCGGAAAAAAGGATAACTGTTGGCTGGAATACACAACAGAAGAGAAACTTAGAAAAGGAAACTTTCGATTTGATCCAGAAGTCTATGGGATATCCAAGATCCAGATTTTATATCCCGGTATCCAATCCAAGAAAGACAAATCCATCGAGGAAATACTGGAAGGTCCCAAAGACATTATGGAGCTATTGTCATTGTTGTTTTTATCGGATAGAGAATTCGAACAAATTCTATCAATCTTAGAAAATAAGTATGATATACTGTTGACAAAAGAGGAAAAGAAAGGAGGTTGAAGAAATGTGTACGTTTGGTCAGGGTGCTTTTCTGGCTTGGAAGGATTATGGATTAAAAAAAGGTCGTGAAGAAGGAATAGCGAAAGGGATTCAAAAAGGCCATAAACAAGGTCGAAAAGAAGGTAGAAAACAGGGAGCTTATGAAACCCTTGTTCAAAATATCACATTCCTACTTGAAAGTGGTACGATTTCGGATATCCAACAAGCCTTTTCTATTCTTCATGTCAAAAAAGAATTACAGCCTAAAATTTTAAAAAGATTAAACCTTAATTAATTGTCTCAATTAATTTGTGTATTTTCTAGCATTGAAATCCATTTCTACCATTTTTTTAAAGGCAGTTATTTAACAAGTTGCCTTTTTGTAATCACTTAATGAAATGTTCAGTAATCGCCTGAACAATGGTTGAAATATAAGCTTGAAAGTATATTTTATTCATTAAATACTAAAAAATAAGCCCTGTGTTCTCCAAACCATAAGGGCTTATTCTTTAGGACATAGACTCCAACAATTCCATCTTTTCTTCCCATTCTTGTGTATAGTGTGCTATTTCATTATGCTTATCATCAATTTGCTGATCCAATTCTTCCATTTTCTGATAGTCTTGATAGTACTCTGGTTCATAACGTAATTCTCGAAGAGCCTCTAAATCTTCCTGTGCCGCTTCAAGGAGCTGCTCCAGTCGATCCACTCGATTTTTCAAAGCTTTTCGATCTTTAAATGACTGCACAGACACATTCGATTTTTCTATCTGCGGCTGTGCTTCCAACAAAGTTCCCGCTTCTTTTTTCTCGATATACTCAGCATAAGTACAATCATATACTTTGCTGTCTTGTCCCATTTCTAGCACTCGATTGGCCATTTTAGATAAAAACATACGATCATGCGAAACAAACAAAATCGTTCCATCATATTTTTCCAAAGCCTTTTCCAAAGCCTCTTTTGTAGGGATATCTAAATGGTTGGTTGGCTCATCCAGCAAAAGCAAATTGTCTTCCATCAACATCAGTTCTGCTAAAGCAAGACGCACTTTTTCTCCTCCGGAAAGCGTATTGATCTCTTTAAAGACCTCTTCCTGTGTAAATAGAAAACTGGCCAGGGTATTGCGAATCTGTGTCTGTGTCAAATCCGGAGATACATCCCATAAAGTATCGATAACCGTCTTATTCGATTTTCGATGAGCACTGTCCTGATCAAAATAACCAACATCAATTTGATGTCCAAAATGAAACTGTCCGGATAACGCCGGTACTTTATGCATCAATGTCTTGATCAAAGTACTCTTTCCTATTCCATTAGGTCCTACAACAGCCATTCTTTGTCCTTTGATCAATGAGAAGCTAACAGTCGATAGAGGTTTATCATACCCGATTTTTAGATTTTCAACCTCCAGCACCTGTTTTCCACCTTTTCTGGCACATTGAAATGTCGCATGCATGGATGATGTATCCGCTTTTCGATCTTGTATGCGATCCATTCTTTCCAGATATTTAATTTTACTTTGGGCAAAGGCTGCCTTATTTTTCTTATAACGAAATTTTTCGATCAACTCTTCCAGACGTTGAATTTGTGCCTGCTGACGCAAAAACGCCTCATGATTCTTTTTGATAAATTCTTCTTTGGCTTTCACATAATGTGAATAATTCCCCACATAACGTGTTGTCACACCGTATTCGATCTCAATAATTTCATCGATCACATGGTCTAGAAACATTCGATCATGACTGACCAGAACGATCGCACTTGGATAATGTCGGACATAATTTTCCAGCCATTCGATACTTTCAATATCTAAATGATTGGTTGGCTCATCCAATAAAAGTACATCCGGCTTTGACAACAACAACTTAACTAACGCAATTCGTGTTCTTTGTCCGGAACTGAATTCGTCTAATGTTTTATACAGATCGTCTTCTTCAAAGCCAAAATGGAAAAATACGTTTTTTAATTCCACTTCATATTGATATCCATTCAATGCCTCAAACTCACTTTGTAAGCGAGCATAGCGCTCCATCTGTTTTTCGCTGGCATCGGTTTCCAAGATACTCGCCTGCTCATGAAGCTTCGTTTCCAATTCTTTTACTCTGGCAAAGGCATCACTTAATTCCTGGTACACCGTATGTTCGGTGTTCGAAAAAGTAATCTGTGCCAAATATCCAATACGCACTCCATTTTGGACAACACGACTTCCCTGGTCAGGTTGTTCTTTATCACAAATTATTTTCAACAAGGTTGTTTTACCGCATCCATTTTTCCCAACCAATGCGATTTTTTCTTTATCTCGGATGCTTAAAGTAGCTTTTTCCAAAACATCCTGCGCCCCATAGCTCTTTTTTATATTACTGACTTGCAGTTTCACTGTTCTCACCTATTCCATAATAATTGCATATCGCATCGGCAATTGTCTTTGCCATCTGCTCTTTATTTTTCTGATAATACTGAACACTTTCTTCATTGCTTCCATTTGCCAGCATGAAAACAATGCTCTCCATTCCAAACACATCTTTATAGCCTTGATTGGCCGATGAATTCTCCAACACACCGGTAAAAGTCTGTTTTCCACCGGTTTCTCTTAACTGTGGATATACATCATACACACGATCCTGTCCTTCCTCACTCTGTCCGGGATCGATTACGACCGCACTGTTTTGTACGCTGTTACTGGTAATGGATGCCATCTTTAGATCTTGTGATCGAAAAGCATATGCAATTTCATTGGCTAAAAGTCCTTTCGTATAATTCGATGTCAAAATATAAGGATACTGCAGTTCATCATCTTCATACACTTCAAAACTAATAAAAGCCTTGGCCTTAGCCTTATATCCCACACCTACACGCGAAGAGGAACCATAATAGCTGTCAAAATCATCAGCTTCTCTGGTCAATAAGACTTTTAATCCTCTAGATTCCAATTCCTTTTGGACAAGTACGGCAAAACTGGATGTTTCCTGCGGCTCATTGATCCAATCGGTAATGATGCCCGGTTCATTCTGCATACTAAACTCGTTATAAATATTTCCACCTGGATCTAAAACCACATCCGCAACCTTAACTTGCGGTATGTTCTCATTGACTTCCAAAAAAGCATAGTTCAGTTTATAAGAAATACCAAAGTCTGATAAATACTCTTTGGAAGCATGTAATGTGATATCCTTTACATGCTTATCATTTCGCATCGTACTAAATGTTTCACTATCAAAAGAATCTTCAAAATAGACTCTTTTCTTCTCATAGTTTTCATAAATATAGATTTCATATAATCCCGGATCCAAAGTACCTAGCTGAATACCTGAATCAATACTTTCTCCGATCGCAAAGCCCAGTTCCTTTTTGGTTTCCACATTCCGTAAAACGACCATGGTTCCAATCAATGAATCTGTCTTTTTTTGTCCATATTTTCCCTGATAGAAGGATAGAGTCTGACCATAAATGCCATAATCCTGGATTTCAAATGTTTCTGTAAACCCTTTTTTCACATTGTCTTCAATAACATCGGAATCCATTTTTTCTAACACCGTCATCTGTAAACGATCAATATCCGTAGGACGACTCATATATAGAAAAAGAGCAGCACTGATCAAAGAGATCACTACGACAATCGCAATGATCATTCTAGGGTGTTTAAATCGTGAATGCAGTTTTCTTTTTGTCATGCCCTAAGTATATCAAAAAATGAAAAGAGCGCAAAGAGCGCCCTAGTTATTGACTCCATGATGTGGGGCAAAAGAATCTATCTCTATTGCCTTAAACACATAGCCTTCTGATTTGTAATGTTCAATGATTTTAGGTAATGCCTCTACAGTCGTATCTTTAGCTGCTGTATCATGCATCAAAATATTGATATATTGACTTTGACAGGCTGTTGCATTCTGAATCAAAGTATCTGCCGGAATATTATTTCCACTGGCATCCCCTGAATCACAATTCCAGTCAAAGTACTGATAACCTTTATCCTGAAGGGACTTTGTCAAGATCGTCATGATCTTGGGCGAATATTGTTTAGAAATTGTATTGGAGGATCCACCGGGAAACCGGACTAATTTGACTTCTTCACTTGTTATGTCCTTGACCATATCTTGTATCTTTCGCAAATCGTCATAGTAAGCATCGGTTGAAGAATAAACGCTGGCAAAATCATGTGTAAAGGTATGCAAGCCAATCGTATGTCCTTTTTCATGAGCCACTTTTAGCCAATCGTTATAAGAAGGTTGATTCCCCGTCACAAAGAATGTAGCCTTGACATCGTACTGATCAAGAATCTTTAAAATTCGCTCTGTATTTTTACTTGGTCCGTCATCAAAAGTTAAATAAACGATTTTTTGGTTTAATTCCTCATTTTTTAAGATTGTCAAACTTCTTGTTTTCTGTGTTTCATTACCGGAACGATCCCTACCGATATAAATGAGGGTATAATCACCCGGCTGATCAAAATTAACTTGTGAAGTATCCGTATCTAATGAAGGATTTTCATCAAAATCATCTTTGATGGATACATCTTCCAAAAAATCAGGAAGCAGCCCTTGTTTAAATTCGATCCTTTTATCCGAATGTTCAATCGTCGGACCTTGTTTGTCTTCACAGCGCTCTAAGATAGCGCTTGTTTTTGTTTCATTTTTTCCTTGATCCGTGGCAATAATTTGAACTTCATACCGCCCCGGTTTGGAAAAATCTTCTTGATTCGCAAAATGATAGGTAACTTCTGTTGCATCCTCACATTTTTCAATAAAGGAAGCTGGCTCAATGTCCTGTATCATATCTGTTTTCAGATTTTTGGTTGTTATAGAAGGAGCTTTGGTGTCTTGTACCTTGATCTTTACTTCCTTTTGATATTGATGAAACTTGTAGTTAAGCGTATATTCACCTAACTTCGATGTATCGACCTCTCCATCTATTTTTACTTCTTTATCATCACCGAGTACAAATAAAATCTGATCTTCCGGTTTAAACTCGGAATTGATTTCCACCTCTATAGTGGAGGCTTTTAACAGGACAGGGTGAAACAATAAATAGAGAAACGAGATACCGGTAAACAAAATAGCCGCGGCAAAAAAGACTCTTTTATATCGAATCTTATATGTCCGCGGTTGTTTCTTCATAATCTATTCCTTCCATCGATATTCTTATTATACAATAGTAAACCGAAAATAGAAAGGTTATTAAATTATTTAGATTCATAAACTATTTGTACGAATTTCTTGATTCGCAAAATAAAAGAGTCTTTCGACTCTTTAGAAAATCAGATTTCGTGGTGTACGTGGATATGGTTCTACATCACGGATGTTTTGGATACCGCTTAAATACATCAACATACGATCAAATCCTAATCCAAATCCACTGTGTTTGCAGCCGCCGAAACGACGAAGATCCAAATACCATTGTAGAGGTTCCTGTGAGATATTTAATTCTTTTAATTTCTCTACCAATACATCATATCGTTCTTCACGTTGTGAGCCGCCAACCAGTTCTCCAACATACGGCACCAGTAAATCACAGGCAGCCACAGTCTTTTGATCCTCGTTGACACGCATATAGAAGGCTTTGATATCTTTTGGATAATCAATCAGGAAGACCGGTCCGTTGACAACCTTTTCGCAGATATAGCGTTCATGTTCACTTTGCAGATCCATACCCCAGTATATGTTTTTATTTTCAAACTGGTCTTTGGCCTTTTCCAAATGTTCAATGGCTTCGGTATAAGTCATACGTTTAAAGTGGGAAGTGGCAACAGCTTTGATTCGTTTGATACAATCTTTGTCGATCATCTTTTCAAAAAAAGCCATTTCTTCCGGTGCATGCTCCAGACAATAATTGATACAATACTTGATCATTTCTTCAATGCAGTCCATATTATCGCTTAGATCCGCAAAAGCAAGTTCCGGTTCGATCATCCAGAATTCACTGGCATGTCGTGTTGTATTTGAGTTTTCCGCCCGGAATGTAGGCCCAAAGGTATAAACGTTACGATACGTCAAGGCAAATGGTTCGACGTGAAGCTGTCCGGAAACGGTCAACTGTGCATGTTTGCCAAAGAAGTCTTCCTCGTACTTATTATCTTCTCTAGTTGTGACCGTAAAACATTCGCCGGCACCTTCGGCATCGTTACCGGTAATGATTGGTGTATGCACATAGACAAATCCTCTATCCTGAAAGAATGTATGAATGGCCATGGACAAAACACTGCGCAAGCGGAAAATCGCATAATAGGTATTGGCACGAGGACGTACATGAGGAATCTCACGCATATACTCAAAGCTGTGGCGCTTCTTCTGCAGAGGATAGTCATGATCACTTAAGCCAAGCACTTCGATCGATTCAGCCTGGATTTCAAAAGGTTGTTTGGAATCCGGTGTACACACCAGCTTTCCTTTAACTTCAATCGCAGAGCCTAATGTGATCTTACTGATCGCTTCATAATTTTTTGTACTTTCCTGATAATAGACAACTTGTACATTGCCAAAGCAGGAACCATCATTCAGTTCGATAAATCCTAAAGCTTTCGAATTTCGATTGGTTCTAACCCATCCCTGCAATGTGATATCTTGTCCATCAAAACTCTGAAAATCTTCTTTTAACTTTTTGACTAACATCTTTTCTCCTCCTGTAAAATAAAAAAATCGTCCCGTTAGGAACGATATATAACCGCGGTACCATCCTGTTTCAAAAAAGCCCTCTTGAGATTAACGCACTCCAACGAGGCTGACTACTGCTATTTCTCCAGCCCGGCTCCGCAGTTATTTGTGCTTATAAGCTATCGGTTCTTTTTCACCATACAGAACTCTCTTTTGACGCATCACTTATGGCAACTACTGTTTCTTAGCCTTTGTATCCATGGAATTGGTGATAAAAACCAACTCTTGAATTGATGATACCACATCCACAACTTTCACGGCAACCCCTTTTGGCACCAGAAAATGTTCATGGGTAAAATCCACAAGTCCGGTAATGCCACAAGCCACCAAACGATCTACCGTTTCCTGTATCATATGGGAAATCGTCAAAATGGCAATATGACAGCCTTCCGGAATTTTTTCTTCTAATTGTGTCATTGGATAAATCTGTACACCAAACTGGACTCCGGCTTTGGTTTCATCCATATCAAAGGCGCAGGCAATTTCTCCAACCACATGATCCCATTTATTATAATTCATCAAGGCCCGCCCTAAGTTACCGGCTCCCACCAAAATGATCTTTTCATCAAAATCGACTCCAAGCTCCGCATTAAAAATCTCTATCAGTCGATCTACATCATAACCATATCCTTGTTTCCCCAAATTCCCTAAAAAGGAAAAATCTCTACGAATCGTTGTGGATTCGATATCTACAAACGTTGATAATTCTTTGGACATGATTCTTTGTACGCCATTCTTTTTTAGACGGCGCAGTGCTTTTAAATATAACGGATATCTCTGCAAGGTCGCTTTTGGTACTTTTTTAGTCGCCATGTCTAATCACTCCTACAAGTATTTTAGCATTTTTTTATGCTTTGTGAAGATGTTAACAAGTCTTTTAGAAAATTTTCTTTCGCTTCTTTTGTTTCTTCATGACACAACGATCCAATCTTTGACAGAGCGTATCTAAATCAGGATACAGTTTTTGAATCTGTTTCTCCATCAGGAAGCCGATTCCTTTTTGTTTACCAAAAAACCATACACCTCCATAAAAGGCGATAGATACCAGCCACCCGATCAAAAACGGAACTTGAAAGACCAGAACACTGAGAACTAAAATGGTAATCGTAACAGTCAGTAAAATCAATAAAAATACCCGCGTATATTCATATACCACATTTTGATAATACGATTTATGAGCTTTTAAAAATTCTTGTACCTCGCTATCCCCATCCGATGTAAACTCCAGATAACGCCAGTTCTCTTGTCTTTTTCGTTCATTTTTTAACTGCATGATCTGCTGCATGCGAAGGATACAAAAGTACATGCCTTTATGGTTTTCAAACCGTTGGTATTTTTTATAGTACAGCTCCAATGTCTTTAAATAATCGTTATCGGAAATCTTTTGATAGATCATTGATTCTACCAAAGCATCCAAACGCTCTGTCAAGACATCTGAAAAGATCAGTACATTATCTTTAGAGCGTCTTTCCAGCGCTTTTAAAGCCCCTAAAAAATAATCAGCCATTTTCTTTTACATACGCCTGCAAAGCTTTAGAAATCTGATCCGGACATGATGTGCTCTTTATGCCACAAGTTACTCCTTCCAGATCCTCCATGACTTCCTTTACATCTCTTCCCTTTAACAGACGTCCGATTCCTTTCAAATTGCCACTGCATCCGCCAATGGCTTCAAAAGACTGGATTACGCCATCTTGAATCTCAAAATGAAATTCACGAGAACATACACCTTGTGGTTTATAAACAAACATCATATACTTTTTCTTCCTTTCCATCGATTCATCATAAGCTGGCTCAAAGCGCCAATGCATAAGCCGCTTACGATAGACAATGCCAGTAAAACCGGCAAAAACAACTGCATAAAAAACTGTTGATAGATCCATGTCACCATCAAAACCTGGCCAATGCTGTGAAAGGCCGCACCTAGAACACTGATTCCTAAAATGGAAAACCAACCGGTTTTATAGCCAATGCTCATAGCGCATAATGCCAGAAAAGCGCCGCTTGCCGACAGCCAGAAAGAAACCGAAAACAAAGTTCCCTGTAAAAGACTTGCCAGAAAAACCCGCATGGCACTGACTAACCACATTGATTGGATACCGTACATCTTTAATACAAACAAAGCCGTGATATTGGCAAACCCGATCTTAAATCCGGGAATGATCCAGGAGGTAGGCAGAAAGCTTTCCAGTATCTGTAAAACAATCCCAATAGCACACAAAAAGGATAACTCTACAATTTTTTCTGTTTTCATTGTATCACCGTGTCTTCCTTTGTGTCACCTTCGATTTGAATGACTGTCTCATTGGGCAGGCATACGATCGGCACATTTGAATCCGAAACAAAGCTTTGTTTAGAACAAAGATGATGCGGACTGTTTTCCTGTGTTACACGTACCGCATGGTCTTTTACTTCGATGTTGACTTTGCCATTGGTTCCCTCTACGCTATATTGTCCATCCTGATTTAAGTCAATTGATAAAACCTTTTCTTCCTTGACATACACATCCGCCCTGTTGGCTTGTGTCGTATGTCCCAACAAAAAGAAAAGGCTCGAAAGGGATATCAACATCAAGATCACGATCAAGATACGATCGGCTTTTGTCAGTTTCATATTCTACCCCAAAGCCGTATCCAGGATCATCATACAGGCAAAACCAATCGCAAAGGCAATCGTGGCAATATTCGAATGCTGCCCGTGCTGGGATTGCGGAATCAGCTCCTCTACACAGACATAGACCATAGCTCCGGCCGCAAACGCTAACAACCAAGGCAAAACCGGCTGCAAGACCGCCGAAAACAAGATCGTCAAAAACGCACCAATCGGTTCTACGATGCCCGAAGCGGTTCCTAAAAGAAATGATTTCATCCTGGACATTCCCTGTGAATGTAACGGCAAAGATATAACGGCTCCTTCCGGAAAGTTTTGAATGGCAATTCCCATAGAAAGTGCCAAAGCGCCTTCAATGGTCAAGGCAGTATTAGCACTGTATAATCCGGCAAAAACGATGCCTAATGACATACCTTCGGGAATATTATGCAATGTCATCGCAAAGAATAGCTTTGTAGTTTTCTTCCAGGAAGTATGGATTCCTTCTTCCTGATCCGAATCTACATGTATATGCGGTATTACTTCATCTAACACCAATAAAAAGAAGATTCCCAACAAAAAGCCAACAGATGTCACCAGCCAGCTGTTTTGATGTAAACGTTCGACTTCTTCCATCGCCGGCAATAATAAGCTGAAGACACTGGCTGCGATCATAACACCGGCCGCAAAGCCAAGCATAAATTTTTCAACCAGTGGCGGCACACCTTTTTTTAAGAAGAAAACGACCGCTGCTCCCAACATCGTTCCCAAAAAAGGAATTACCAATCCTAAAAACATTTCTAAATACATCTCTATCTCCTTATGTTACATTGACATGGACTTCTCGTGTTACCGCATTGCCAAAACGATCGGATACGCGTACTGATACATCCTGCGATCCGGCAGCTGAAGCATTAAAATCCGATGTCGTTGAAAATGAAACTCCACTTAAATCACTGGCTTTGATATAAGCCGACCAATCTATGCTTTGTCCTGCCGAAATATCGATTTCTGTCGGACAGGATAATATCGTTGGCGGTTGCGTATCTTTTACGGAAATAGAAAAATCGATATCCCGATTCCCCGCATGGATCACAAAATCATACACTCCAACCACCAGATAATCCATATTCTCGGAAGTAAAACGATTTTGTGTCTTCACAACACCGGAGCTTTTGGCCTCCACTTCCCAGTCATCCGTTGGATAATTTTGCGCACCCTTAATATATAAGGCCGCATTGGCATAAATATCCTGCCCTAATTCAACCGTAAATGTCTGTCTTTGCAGTGCGGGACCAGAACAACCCGTCAATACCAACAGACACATCATAATCCATCCTAGTTTACGCATCTGCATCCTCCAAAAACGGCTTTGCCATTTCTTTGATTTTTCCCAGACGATGCTTCATCCCCGATTTGGAAATGATCTCACCATACGCCAAGTAACATTGTTCACACAGCTCATTCATACTGGCTTCCGGGAATTTCTTCCGTATTTCCATCACATGTCGTATCTTGGAAGAAATCTCAACCTTATTCTCATTTTGTTCCAATGCATATATATAATCTAACTGTTTTTTTCCTGCTTTTAACGCCTTCATTTCATTGGCCAGCTCGCAATTATCCAAACGCTTTAAATTGTTGTAGAAATCACGCTGAATTCGTGAATCCTCAAAGTCAAACAAAGCCTGGGATGCGTTACAGAGCTTTAAAAAATCGGCAATTTTGTCACCGGCTTTTAGATAGACGATATACGCATTCTTTCGGCGTATGGTCTTGGCCGGCAAATAAAATCGCTGCATCATCTTTTGTATGCTTTGGGCCATCTGTTCTTCATGTGTACTGATCTCACAATGATAATTTGTCGTTTTAGGATCATTGATGCTGCCACCGGCTAAAAAACATCCCTGAAGATAGGCACGAGCGTTTTTCTCTGAACGTGTATATTGGATCGGTGGTGCAAAATGCAGGCCACTTTCCGTCAAAATCTTTAGATCCGAGAGAATTGTCTGCGCCTTGTCATAGACTTGAATACGATAGACATTGTTCTTTTTTAACTGCATTTTTCGCAGAACAGAAAGACGAGGATCCACCTGATACAACTCTTTCATTCTTTGAAAGACATGCTTGGCAATCGTCGCATTTTCGGTTTGAAACGATAAGTACATCCCCTGCCAATTCATATGCAAAGAGGCCCGCATTTGTAACAGAGCACAAAGCTGTGCTTTGGCAGCACTTGTATCCAGTACATCATCACAGATCTGTTTTTTTACCTCGCTTGTAAATGACATGCCAAACCTCCTTTTTTGCGCTAGTTATTATACCATGAGATTTTTAATTGTATTCTAAAGAGCCTTTAAAATTTCTTCTACGACTTCCCGAACAGCTTTGGGATCATGACGAATACGCCCCTTTTCATCAAAATAAATCATGTTTCGTTTTAAAATCTGATACGAATGCTCCTTTTCCTGCACCTGAATCGGATATGAGTTCATATGCGCATACTTATCCAGAATGGATTGTGGGATATAGCTTTGATCAACCACGACAAGATCCACCGGATTTTTAAACGCATGTTTTTCAATAGCACGGATGTGATCTTCCATGCTGTAGTTATCCGTTTCTCCAGGCTGTGACATCGCATTACAGAAATAAATATGCGGACATGTCGTTCTTTGAATTGCCTCTGAAATCTCTTTTATGATCAAATTGGGCATGATCGATGTATATAGCGAACCAATCCCGTAAATTAGAATATCCGCATTTTCAATGGCTTGAATGGCAGGCAAATACGGAGTGACCTTTTTTTGATAAAACACATGATCGATACTGTTATCCAATGTAGGAATGTTTTTTTCTCCCCGGACCAGCGTTCCATCCTTCATCATCGCATACAAGGTTACAATATCCAGTGTACTGGGTACGATCGTTCCTTTAACCTTCAAAACCTTGCTGATGGCCTGAATGGCACCAATAAAAGAACCCGTCAGATTCATCAAAGCTAAAAAGATCAAGTTTCCCAGATTATGCCCACCAATATCTTTATCCCCTTCAAATCGATAATTCATCAGATCGCTGAACAAGTGATTTTCATCATCCTGTGCCATCGCACAAAGCACATGACGGATATCCCCGACTGCCGGTACATTATAAATATCTCGGATACGACCGGTACTTCCGCCATCATCCGCCACCGTTACAATAGCAGTAATATTGGCATTCTGAATACTTTTCATTCCCATAAGCATGCTGGAAAGTCCGGTTCCACCACCAATGACTACGATATTTTTCATTCTTCATCCACTCCTATATCCCGATGGGATTTAAAACAACGATACGTATCCTTATATATATCATATAACCAGTTACATATGGATACGGAACGATGCTGTCCACCGGTACAGCCTATCGCAACGATCATATGGTTTTTATTTTGGTGATCATAGCTTTCAAAAACAAAATCTGTGTAATTTTTTAACCGAACGATAAAATCCTGAGTTTCCGGCTTCTCCATGACATAGTTATAGACTTCTTTTTGATTACCGGTCTTATCCCGCAACTCGGGTTCATAAAACGGGTTGGGCAAAAAGCGTACATCAATGACCATATCTGCATCTAAAGGAACACCATGCTTAAAGCCAAACGATTGAAACGTCAAGGTAAACTGACTTTTTTCCTGCATCTTAAAGCGATGTCGAATGCGACTAGCCAAAGAGGCCGGTGTGATCTTTGTCGTATCAATATGGATCATATCCGGAGCACTATCTTGTAAATGATCAAATAAATCTCTTTCCATTTCGATAGCTTCTTCGATTGTTGTCGCTTTGCCTATGGCAATCATCGGATGATGTCGTCGGGTAAAACGATAACGAAGCAGCAGTTCTTCATCACTGCAATCCAGAAAAACGATAGATATCGGTTCCGGCATATTTTTAAAATACGTCACAAAATCTAAATAATCGATAGCACTAACAGATAACGCAACATACTGATAATGATCTTCTTTTTCCAGTAATGTTTCTAAATTTGGTAAAAGCTCTTTTGGAAAGTTATCGATACAATAGTATCCCATATCTTCCAAAGCATTCATGGCACTGGATTTCCCGGCACCTGACATACCGGTGACCAAAACAACTTTTTGTTTCATAAGTAAATTTAACTCCTCTCTCTATAATAAACAATTGGAGATTAACTCCTCTAAGAACCGTACGTGCAGTTTTCCCGCATACGGCTCCCCACTGTTACTTTCAAACATTTCAGTTATAAGTCACACCTGTACTATTCCATATATTCACATGAATATGCGGGTGTACAATTCTTTCCTGCCATATCTTATAAAATGTGTCCAATTGAAAACTCTTCCTCTGACTTCTTCGATTTAACCACTTGAATGTTACGTACATCGCATGTCGGCATAACCCCTTTATCTCACGCATCATTCCGTTTAAACTGTAGTAGTTGATACTTCCAGTTATCTTTTTATTCAGTGTCTTCATGAATTCATCAAATGGAAGATTTAGATTTTCTTTCACCCATTTCTTTAGATTCGACTTAAACTGCTTCTTCTTTTTGCGACTGATTTTATGTCCCACTGTATAATAGCCATTTCTTGTCTTTCCATTAAAATGGGTAAATCCCAGAAAATCAAAAGTTTCCCGTGTGGCGCAGTTTCTTCCAAATGCAAGTATCTGTGTCTTTTCTTTGGATAATTCCAATCCAAACTTTTCCATTCTTTTCGCAATAGCTTCATATACTCTGTGCGCATCCCTTTCATATTGAAACATGATTAGAAAATCATCGGCATATCTTACCAGATACGCTTCTCCATAGAGTTGTTTCTTGATGCACTTTTCAAACCATAAATCCAGTACATAATGTAGATACACATTGGCAAGTATTGGACTTATCAGTCCTCCCTGTGGTGTTCCTACACTGTTATCCTCAACTCTTCCTTCTATCATGACTCCCGATTTAAGCATTCTTGCGATATATCTCAGGTAGTTTGGGTCCGCAATATCATTTCGTAAGAATTTCATGAGCCATTCGTGATTCACGTTATCAAAGAATCCTTTTATGTCACAATCCAGTATGTAATTTACTTTCTTGTGCATAATCGTATCATTGATGACTTTGATCGCATCATGTGCTTTTCGATTTGGTCTGAATCCATACGAACAGTCCATAAATCTGGGCTCATAGACTTCTTTGAGTATTTCTGCCATGGCTCCCTGAACAAGCCTGTCCTCATAGACTGGTATTCCCAAAGGTCGTTTCTTTCCATTTCCCTTATCGATTTCTACTCGTCTTACAGGTTGTGGTCTATATTTAAAACTTTTGAGTTTGTTTATTAGATGATCTATGTTCTCTTCTAGATTTTCTTCATACTCTTCCTTGGTTACCCTGTCTATTCCAGAAGCTTTGTTTCTCTTCTGTAGTCGGTGGTGTCTTATTAAAGACTCTTTGTCGACTCGATTCATCAACGTTTCCAGTTTAGGATATCTTTTTGACAATGTTCTTATATCTTGTCGTTTTGTTTCCATGTCTTTATAACCTCCAGTGTTTCAACATGTGTCCCTTCAAGAAACGTAACTGTGTTTCGGTCCTTCGCTCCATGTACTTTCATACACTTCATCACTACTATGACCTCATCGGACTTCTTACAGTTCTTCCCGTTGTTCTTGTGGTTTTGGCACTTGTAACAACAGTACCGTGTTTATCGGAAACTGTAAGATCTCCCAGGTATGCAGTTGATACCTTGACTTCTCGCCCTGCTTTAAAACGCCGGTGGTGTCCGGTTGAATCTGGCTTAACGATTCAACCTATGTTGGTTGCGGCTCTTATGAAAGCATCACCCACCACTTTGTCAGGACTAACGACGCTAGATGGCTTCAGGCTTTCGCTTTAGGGCTCTAAGTCTTTCCTTCCTACGCTTAACACTGCACCTCACGATACAATGCCCAAGGACTGGATACTGGCCTCTTTGCTCCAAGAGTTACCAGGTTGGGAGTTTCACCCAACTATATCAACTGCACCGAACTGGCGCACCATAAGGTTGCCTCCTTTTGTCTTTCATTGTATCATATCTTGCCCCTGACTTTTGTATTTTGTACAATAAGGACAGGAGGAGTCTATGCATCCTATTATCTTTTTGGACATTGACGGAGTATTACATCCCTTAAAAACCAGTAACAGTTCTGCTCTTGATCATCATTTAAATCAAGAACTGGCCAAACTCTATCATGATCCTGAATTTTTAAAATTGAATATTTATTTTACCAACCTTGTTTATTATGGCTTTGATCAAAACGCCTGCACCCTTTTAAAGAAGCTGGTGGATGAATTTGATGCCCGTATCGTTTTAACAAGCTCCTGGCGATTAATTTATTCTAAGCATGAGCTTTATTATCTTTTTAAGATCCTGCATCTGGAACAGGCATTTATCGGCACAACGCGAAAATCCACGCCTCGTTTTCAAGTCATACAGGAATATATTGATAAACATCATATCGATTCCTATATCATCATTGATGATGCCGATCTTCAAAAATACTTTGAGTTTCATACAATCAAAACCATCAATCGTTTTTGCGACAGCGATTATTTAAAAGCCCGAAATCTGCTGCTTCTTCAACATGTCAAAGCACATTAAATGGCGATGGGCCAGTTTGGCAATTGCCTTATTGATCTTCTGGTTTTCCGGCAGAAATGCCAGTCAATCTACCCTGCAAAGCGATTCCTTTTTATTCCTGCTTCCATTTCTGCAGGAAGATACAGCCCGTTTCTTGATTCGCAAGCTGGCTCATTTTACCATTTATATGGTTTTAGGCTTTTGTGTATATCGTTCTTTTAAAGAACCTCATTCCAAATGGGCTTTTGGATTGAGTCTAATGCTTTGTTTTCTCTATGCCTGCAGCGATGAATTTCATCAGTTTTTTATCGCCGGACGATCTGCGCAGTTTACCGATGTCATGATTGATACATGTGGCGCCTTGATCGGGCAGACTTTATCGTATATTTCCATCAAAAAGTGGGGATAAGTTGTCAATTTTGGACCAAAATTGACTTTTTTTTACCAATTATGATATTGTTCTTCTGATGAAAAAGATAAAACTTAGAGCCGGTGCCCTGATTCGGATCGGTGGAGCATTGATTGCCGCTGTTTTTTTGGTATCCTGTATCACAGCGATTTCCTCAGGCCTCTATAATGCGATCCATCCTATCCGCTATATCTACAGCAAAGAAAACACGCTGCAAGTCAGCGTACCTTATATCGTTGACGGAGAAGCTGCCGAAAAGAAATTCAGAATTCCTCGCGGTACAGCGGTTCGCCTGTCCGAGAAAAAAGAAAAGGAATCTACTTTCCAGTATGAAGGCATGCAAATCTCCCTGGATAACCGTTATTTAAAAAACACATTGGAGGAATGCATCCAGATCGATACTGTCTATCCTAGACGATTGATCAATCTGCGTGAGAAAAAAGATGGTCCTTTATGCGATGAAATCGTAAAAAAAGGAGAAAGTGTCCAGGTCGCAAAGGTCGATCTTGACGATCTTGATCAAACGACCGGAGAAATTCGATGGTATCAAATCGAAAAAGACGGAAAGAAATATTGGTTGAACGGAAAATACGTAGAAACCGATAAAAATCTGGCTACAAAAAACTGGAATACAGATATAACATATTCAACCTATTGGGATGAATATTATGGTGAAGGATACTCTAAGGATGCCTATATCGATCAAATCGATTATAAGCCCACGCAAACTGCCAAGTATGAAGACAATTCATTATTGACCAACTGCAATGCGGTTCACATCTCATTAGAGAATATGATCCAGAATAAAGAATATTATTTAAATTTGAATAAAGAAACCGGTGTCAATGCCTATGTTGTGGAATTAAAAGGAGATGCCGGCTACCTGTGGTATGATTCAAAAGCGGCAGATGAATATTTAAACGATCCAAAGCAGGCAAAATCCAATGTATTAGCTTCTATGGATGAATTAAAAGATCTCATTAAGGAATTCCAGGATCAGGGTTATTACATTATTGGTCGTATCGTAACCTTTAAGGATCAAATATTTGCCTTACAAAACAGTAAAGAATCCATTACCGACAACAGCGGAAATCTCATTGTTCACAACGATGAATATTGGCCAAGTGCATATTCTCGTAAAGCCTGGATGTACAATGTAGCCATTGCCAAAGAAGTGGCGGATTGCGGTGTTAACGAAATTCAATTTGACTACGTTCGCTTTCCGGATGGATTGAGTGCAAGCATGGATTCCATTGATTTAAAAAACACCTATGATGAAAGTAAGACTGCTGCCTTACAAGGCTTTTTACAGTATGCCAAGGAAGAACTGGAGCCCTATCATGTCTATGTGGCTGCCGATGTCTTCGCCTGGCCTTTGGTCGCACAGGATGATCAGGATATCGGACAGTTTTATCTTGCGATTGCCAACAGTGTTGATGCGATCTGCCCGATGCCTTATTCCGATCATTTCTCTGCCGGAGCGATGGGAATCGAGGATCCTGGCAGTGATCCTGGAAAAGTATTGGAAGAATATACTCGTCTGGCAGCCAAAGAAATGAAAGAGTTGGAGAATCCACCTGTCTATCGTTCCTGGATACAGGCGTATGGAGACTTAACACCAGATCAGATCAAAGCCCAGATCAAAGGAATCAACGATTCCGGTTATGAAGGATACATGGTCTGGTATGGCTTTGGAAATCCGGAAGACTTAGACAGCAACAAAGCCGGCTACATTGACAGTGCCATACAAAAATAAGGACAGAGCAATCTGTCCTTTTAAATATCCAAATGATTCTTTTTCTTATATACATTAAAAAGCATCGTATGCAATGGTAAAATAAAGTTTCCTACCAGTTCGACTACGACCGCATCGAAGCCTCGTTTAAAATCAAAGACCCCATAGCCTTCCTGATCCGGTTCAAACAATCCACTGATGCCGTAAAAATTATACTCTGTATAACCTTCTTCAATTGCCTTTTGGATCATTGTCCACTGCAGAGCATAAGGCGCTTTAAACTTCTTATAAGCATCATTGGAGCCTCTCATCAAATATACCACTTCTTTTCCATAAAAAATGTACAAAGCTGCCGCCAATCCTAATTCATGTCCATGTTCTTTCTGTAAAAGTACAGCCTCTTCCTGGCGTTTATACAAAGATTCTAAATGTAAAGTAGCGGTGTGCAAACGATTCTGTGAATTTTTAGAATGAGGATTTTCCTGCAGTCTCTGTTTAGCCTGTTCAATTACCTGTTTTTCTTTATCTATGCTTTGTTGAATGTTTTCTACATATGCGTCAATATCCAGATAAGCATAATAGGCCTGGGCCTTATCCTTAAAATATTCATATTGTTCCTGGTAATATTCCAGAGATAAAGAAGAAAAGTGTCTTCTTTCTCCGGTCATACTGACCAGGTCGTGGAGAATGGAAAGCTCATCTTTTTCCAGTTTTCGTACTTTGATATTATACTTCAAGGCATTTTTGATGTTTTGTCTGGTCTTGGAAGGAAAAGCCTTGAATACTTGTTCCTTTGTTTGGCCTTCTAAATGTAAGATTGACATCCAGCGACACTGTCTTGTCATATCATATCCTTGCGTTAGTGGAAGATGCGCAAATCCCATTTCTTGATAAAGATCGACAACATCCTGATGATTCCATCCGCCTTTAACAATCTGCCTGTTTTCATCTCTTTGTCGCAAAGGAATATAGGGATCCGTTTCCAGATACACACATTTTTCTTTTTTTAAATAGCTCTGCAGTAAACCATAGTATTCTTTGAGATTCTCCTTATTTGTATAAAAAGGCCCTCTGGGAATATAGGCGTAGTGAAACAGCTTCATTAGAGGTTTGATCGCAACCATGGCACAGACTTGAATCGTATTTTCTTCCATACCGGCCAGCTATCGTACATCCCAGCCATCTTTTTTTATCTTTTCTCCTTCATAACTGGATTGTAGAAAATTTCTGTTCTCAAATTGTTCGATCCAAGTTTCATATGCATCTGTATTAATTTGCTTTAGTTTTATATTCGTACCTTCTTTGACAATACACAGTTATCTTATTCTTCCCCAAAATGAATGTCAAACAAAAAAAGAGGCATCAAGCCTCTTACATAGATTGTTTGATTGCCTCTGTCAATGCATCCAATGGTTCTTCTATATGCAAAGAACTGTTGATTTTTACCGTACTGTCTAAAACGTTCATATTCTTCATTGCTTCTAACATTTTTCGCATAAGATTTCCGGACATGCTGGCCCAGGAGCCATTCTCCATAATTGCGATGGTACGATTCTGGAAGTTCAACATTTTTAAATGTTCCAGGAAGTCCTGCATCTTAGGGAATACACAAGCATTGTATGTACTGGAAGCTAATACAATGTGCGAATATTTAAATGCTTCTGAAACTAAATAGGATGGATCTGTATTCGATACATCGTAAACCACAACATCTTTGATTCCTGTCTGTACCAGCTTGGAAGCTAAAGCCTGCGCAGCACTTTCTGTATGACCATAAACCGATGCATAAGCGATCATAACGCCCTTAACTTCCGGTGTGTAGGTAGCCCAAAGCTGATGTTTTTCAATGATATAAGAGAAATTATTTCTCCAAACCGGTCCATGCAGTGGACAGATCATTTCAATATCTAACTGGCTGGCCTTCTTTAAAAGATTCATGGTCTGTACACCGTATTTGCCAACGATATTTGTGAAATAACGACGAGCATCATCGATCCAGTCTCTGTCAAAATCCACTTCATCATTGAAAAGCTTACCGTCTAATGCACCGAATGTACCAAAGGCATCTGCCGAGAACAACGTTTTTCCATATGAATCATAGCTGACCATAACTTCCGGCCAATGCACCATAGGGGCCATCACAAAAGTTAATGTATGTTTCCCCAGCTCTAGTGTATCGCCTTCTTTTACAGCCTGTGTTTTTCCTTCCACCGCAAAGCCAAACTGTTCCATCATCGTAATCGCTTTTGCGGTAGCATAGATCCTAGCTTCCGGATAACGAAGCATGACCTCTTCCAGGCTCGCCAAATGATCTGGCTCTACATGGTGGATGACGATCACATCCAGTTTTTTTCCATCTAATACATGCTTCAGATTTTCCAAAAACTGTCCGCATACAGACCAGTCCACTGTATCAAACAATACATTCTTTTTATCCAACAGCACATAAGAGTTATAAGAAACTCCACGTGGAATCGGATGGATATTTTCAAACAGATTTAAGCGGTGATCACTGGCTCCCACCCAAATCAAATCTTCTTGAACTTTACGAACGTTATACACAATCATTCCTCCCGCTAACTTTTTCTCATCTCAAAAAATATTTTACTTAGATTTGTCGCAGTTGCAAGTGTAACCCATTGAATCCCGCTTAAAAAATAAGAATCTATCCATAAATAGACTAAATCGAAAAATCTTTTTTTGTCATTTATGTATTGATGCAACCAAATTTTAGATGTTAGATAAAGATTAGAGAATAAAATATAAGAACAGCTTTCATGCATATAAAAAAACTTACACACTGTTTCATGATCAGATGTAAGCTTTTTGTGAATTTTACTGTCTTTTATTGACCATATGTTTTTTTCAGGAATTTTTCAGCCTGTACAATAAAGCGCTCATGCTCGCCTTTTCCGATACAAGCATCCTCTTGAAACGCTTCTACATGAAACTTAAGCTTTCTTCCATCCTGCTCTGTTAATGTAGAAACAATGCGAATTTTTGCCCCCAGCGGGCTGGCTTTATCATGGCTTACCTGCATCAGAGTACCAACACTGGTCATGCCTTCTTCCAGATCCAACACCTGACAGCTGGCTTCTTCCATCCATGCGATCATCTGTGGTGTCGCCAATACATCTAAAGATCCACTTTTCATCTGAGAGGCCAGATGGGATCTTTCTACAATTCGTTCAATAGTTACAGTTTTTGACATTCTAATCTCCTTTTCATATAATACATTTAACATGGAAAAGATCAATTATCAACAAGATGATGCAACGATTTATAAAAAAGCAAAAACACGTGTTCTGATACGTCTGTGGGTTTCTTATTTACTCTTGCTTCTATATTTTATAGGTGTATGGGCCTTGCTGCATATGGATCTCTTTGCAATCCAGGAAAGCCAACTATCCAATACACTTCTTATCGTATTGGCGGCAGGACAGCTCATCCTCTATTCGATCCTGTTTTTAATGTTATCCGGAGGATATAAGGTTTTTCGCATTTTCTACTGGATCTGTTATGTTTTTGAAATTGCTTTATTGATGATTCCCGGCTACTATCTGATCAACAATCTATCCAGTATTCTGGTCTATGGAGCACTGATTGGATGCATGCTGGTGAAGTTGATTTTTCTTTCTACATTAGGCAGTTATCTTAAACAGAACCGTTGGGCCAAGGTCTTCTTTGACTATGTAATTGAAATTGAAGATGACGAATACGATGAACAGGAAGAAGAAATCTTTGAACCCATTCGCTCTATCTATCATAATCCGGAAGAAGAAATAGAGGAAGAAGAGTACGAAGAAAAAGAGCCTTATACTCTGCCGCAGATTTCAATTCGACTGGGAATTGCGGTTTACGCCAGCTTGATGGTCTTTCCGATCCTGGTACAGATTTTCTCCAGTTTTTTTGTCAGTAATGATCTGAAAACCGTATTTGCGACAAAAGACATCTTTATACTTTGTATCGTCAGTGCCGTCATCTGGACCATACCAATTTTCTTTATGTACTACAACCATCCGGCTTCTAAAAAGATCTTGCTTGGTTGTTTACTTGCCGAAGGAATCTCTATAGCCGCTTTTCTTCCGCGTTTTATCGGTTATATCACATCGGGAGAATACCCACTCCGCGTTTTCATCCTCTTTATCTTAGTGGATCTATTACGCTACATTATACTTTATTTCGCATTACGACCGGTATCAAAGGTTTAATCTTCCGGAATCGTATGTACTAAAATTGGAAGGGACAACGTGATCGTTGTTCCTTTTTGTTCTTTACTTTCCAGTTCGATCGACCCTTTATAGAAATGCACAATATGCTTGACGATTGAAAGTCCTAATCCTGTTCCGGAAATCACTTTGGAACGTTGTTTATCCACACGATAAAAGCGCTGGAACACTTTTTCCTGATCTTCCTGCGGAATACCGATGCCTGTGTCCTGTACTTTTAAGATCATGTCTTTTCCTGATGCGTAGCAGGAAATTGACACCGTTCCATCATACACATTATATTTTATGGCATTGCTGATCAAATTTTCAAAAACGCCCTCTATATGACCTTTATTGGCATAAACATACAGATCCTGACAATCTACGACAATATTTAAATTCATTTTTTCCTGCTGAACTTTAAATCTCTCCAGAAGGCCATCCAATACTTCCCGAACCGAGATATGACTGAATGGTGCTCTGTATTCTTCACTTTCCAGTTTGGAAACCATCAGGATATCATTTACCAGCTGCGTCATGTGCTTACCTTCTCTTGCGACATGCTCCAAGCATCGATCGACCTGTTTAGGATCTGTGATCGTATGTGTTCGAAGAAGTTCTGTATAACCCATGATCGATGTCAAAGGAGTTTTTAATTCGTGCGAAGCATTGGAAAAAAACTCCTGCCGAATCTGTTTTTGTTTCTCCAGCTGATTTAAGTTTTCACCGATTTCTTCATTCATCGATTCAATCGCAACCGTGATCTCACTTAGCTCCGGATAATTATATTCTTCAAAATGTATTTTTTCCTTGCCGATTCGAGTTGTCCATATAGTCTGTGATATCTTTTGTAATGGCAAAACGATCGAAGTTGCCATTTTTTTAGAAATGAACCGGACTGTCGATAGAGCGATAAGAAACGCAACTAAAAAACTTGGCATCAAAACCATCCAGGATTGTGATATTCCCTGAAAAGGAATCGCAAGACGAATGACCTTGGCATCTTCTTCATCAAAAACTGCCGTATATAAATAATTTTGTTTGGTCGTATCTGACTTACGAATGGCACTTCCCTTACCCGTATCCAGCGCCTGCCCAACTTCTTCTCTTTGCAGGTGGTTTTCATCAATTTTTGACACCACATTATCATATATGACCGTTCCATCTGTCCGGATGATCGTTAGACGCGAATCATTTTCCATCAGATATTTTCCAACGCCTTCCTGATCGTCCTCCCCCATCTTCTCGATGATCTGCAGTTCATGAAACTGCTCACTGCGCTGATTCTCCAGAAAGACCATGTATAAGACCGCATATAATACACTAAATCCCAATAGAAAAGAGATTAAAAAAGTTATCATAAAAGAACGGATGATCTTCTTACGCATTGGAATCACCCGTACTAAAACGATAACCTAACTGGCGAACAGACTTGATATAATTTCTTCCAATAGGACCTAATTTCTTTCGCAGTGAGTTAATATGCACATCCAATGTTCTAGTTTCACCCACAAAATCATAGCCCCATACCTGATTCAACAATTCCTCACGTGATATGGCTCGGCCCGCATTGGAAGCCAGATATTTTAAAAGTTCAAATTCTTTGAACGTCAGCTCAACAACCTGATCCTGCACATGCACGATACGCTGATCCACATCAATTCGCAAGATTCCCTGCTCGATCGTATCCGATTCTTTTTTCGTTCTTCTAAGCAGAGTTCGAATACGCGCAGCCAGCTCCAAAACACTAAACGGCTTGGTCATATAATCATCGGCTCCCAGATCAAGTCCCATAATCTTATCTACTTCCTGATCTTTAGCACTTAAAATAATGACCGGCGTTTCTTTATTGAGCTTCTTTTGACGCATCTGCTTTAAGATCTCATATCCGTTCATACGCGGCAACATCAAATCCAATATCGCAAGGTCCACTTTATGATTCAATAAATATTCATGTGCATCCGCTCCATTATCAAAATCTACGATTTCATACTGAAAATTCTCTAACGTTAATTTTAATAACTGTCGAATACTTTCATCATCTTCTACGATACATATGCGAATCATTTTACATTCCCCTTTTCCTGCTGAAATTCTTTTTCATTTTATCATAAACACAAGAGGGCTAAAGTAAAAATCCTGTAAACTTATACCTGATTTCCGTAAACTATGCTTGATTTTTCTTAGTGTGTTATAGATCTTATATTTCTTCGTATCTACGATATACTCAAAGTCACCAATCAGTTCTACGACTTCGCCCTGGAACCCTTTTTTGAACAAATACACACCATAATCCGGAGCACTTTCATCGAAAATACCGCTGGTTCCATATAAATTGTATCTCTCCATACCATGCTCTATGCAATAATTCATCATTTTCCAATGCATCGCATAAGGAGCCGCAAATCGCATATACTTTTCATACACACCACTCATCAGACACAACACTTCTTTTCCATAAGTAAAGAAGATGCCACTGGCAAGATCTAAGACCTGACCGTCTTCCTGAATCATTTGATTGGCTTCCTCCAGTTTTTTATGCAACTGATCCACTTGTTCTTGGCCAAATCCATCTTCTTTTGAATCTTAGGACTTTCCTGTTTTTCTAAACGCTTTTTTGATGTTTCGATAATAGCTTCCTGTTTTTGAAGATCGTCCATCAAATCCTTTTTATAATCATCTAAATTGATTGTCGCATTCTAAAACTTCACATAACCTGCATCATGAAACGCATCATACAAACGATGATATTCATCATCTCTTCCCTGAAAGCCTCGCCGCTCCCCAGTCTGTTTTAATACTTTTTCATAAATTTCGATTTGATCACGTGAAAGCTCATGAACCTGTACATTATATTTCTGTGCTTTCTTGATACTTCGAACCGTTTTTCTTTCAAACTGCTTCATCAGCTCTTCCGGTGTTTTTCCTTTTAAAGGAATGGTATAAATCCATCGTGGCTCTCTGCTTAGATCTAGGCTTAACTTGCAATTTATTGATGTGACAAAAATAATGTCAATTTGAGTCGTAA
>OLSE01000119.1_pt1 | contig 109066 bp, 100 predicted proteins | sample 1673191 | NCBI WGS metagenome assembly OLSE01 (sample SAMEA3136764, study PRJEB25190) | human gut metagenome | biome: human gut; feature: human-associated habitat; material: faeces | place: Austria | collected 2013
TATTTACGACAGCGAGGAATACGATGTGTTCCACGACAAGTGGCGTGTGTTCGCAAAGGACTTTGAGAAGCCGAACAGCGAGCTGCCGGAGGACACCACCCAGCGCCGCTGTTTTAAAAAATGGCTTCTGGACGGCAAAAAGACCGGCGCGGGCGCGGGCATCTTCATTTACGACGGCGAGAAGTTCATCAAATAAGTAAATTTGCAAGATATTTTGCAAAAACCTGCATTTTTATGCGCAAAAAAAGCTTGACAGAAGTTTCATTAGCTGCTATAATTTTAAATTGCTGATCGGTCATATAAATTCACGACTTGGGTGAATGTCTCTACCGGCCGCCTTGTGTGCCGACTATACCGAAGCCGCTTACGGGCTTCGTGTATACGTTCGGGCACAGGGCGGCCTTTTTATGTGCCGATTTACCCGAAACCGGGTCTTGCATAGAGTTGTATTTTGAAATTCATACGCAAATTCATCTGTTAGTTTTAGAAAGTTGGGGTCAAACATGAACACGGATATCGTCATCATCGGCGCCGGTCCTGCCGGCATTTTTACCGCGATGGAGCTTCTGCGCCGCGGCAGCAAGGAGAAAATTCTGCTACTGGAAAAAGGCCGCTCCATTGAAACGCGCAAATGTCCCAAGGCCCAGACCGGCCGCTGCATGAACTGCAAGCCGTACTGCCATATTACAACAGGCTTTTCCGGCGCGGGCGCGTTTTCGGACGGCAAGCTGTCCCTCAGCCCGGAGGTTGGCGGCGACCTGCCTCAGCTGATCGGCGAAGACACCGTACAGTCGCTTATTGAATACACGGATTCCATCTATCTGGAGTTCGGCGCAGACACGCGCGTGGAGGGCGTGAGCGAAAAAGAAGCCGTCAAAGAAATTCGCAAGCGTGCCATCCAGACCGGCCTGAAGCTCGTCGACTGCCCCATCCGTCACCTCGGCACAGAGAAGGCGCAGGAGATTTATTACGCGATTGAGCAATATCTTCTGCATAACGGCGTGGAGATTCGCTTCGGCTGCGCGTGCAGCGACCTCATTTTGAAGAACGACACCTGCATCGGCGTGCACGTTGCGGAGGGTCAGAACGAATACGACGTTTACGCGAAGCAGACCGTTGTGGCAGCCGGCCGACGCGGCGCAGATTGGTTTGACAAGCTCTGCGCCCGCCACGGCATCGCCCATGCGCCGGGCACAGTGGACATCGGCGTGCGCGTAGAGGTGCGCAACGAGGTCATGGAAACCGTGAACAACGTTCTGTATGAATCGAAGCTCATCGGCTACCCGAAGCCGTTTAAAAACAAGGTGCGCACATTCTGCCAGAACCCGGGCGGCTTTGTCAGCCAGGAAAATTACGATAACAACCTCGCCGTCGTGAACGGCCATTCCTATAAAGATAAAAAATCCGATAACACGAACCTCGCCATTTTATGCTCCCACAACTTCAACGAGCCGTTCAATCAGCCGATCGAATACGCGCAGAAGGTGGGCGAGCTGACGAATATGCTGGGCGCGGGACACATTTTGGTGCAGCGCTACGGCGATATTCTGGACGGCAAGCGCACGTGGCAGAAAGAGCTTTCTCGCTCGAACCTGCGTCCCTCTCTGCCGGACGCGGTGGCGGGCGACATCACCTCTGCCATGCCGTACCGCGCTATGGTGAACATCATCAACTTCATTCAGGCAGTCGATCACGTCGTCCCGGGCTTCGCCGCCGTGGAGACGCTGCTCTATTCGCCGGAGCTGAAGTTTTACAGCAACCGCGTGAAGATGGACACGGACCTCAACACAAGCATTCACAACCTGCACTGCCTTGGCGACGCCAGCGGATGGACGCGCGGCCTGATGATGGCCTCTTGCATGGGCGTGCTCATGGGCAGAAAACTCGTAGAACAGGAAAACGCATAAGAGAACAAGATTGCACACATCGCAAGTTCACACATAAAGAAACGGGCCCCGCCGCGGCAATTCGGCGGAAGCCCGTTTTCTTTTTTGGTTTAGGGAAAAAGCAGATCACAACGTAAATTCAATCATTTTTTTGACAGGGACACGTGAAACGACGGCGGCGAGTTTTTCGCCTTCTAAGTCTTTAGAAAAGCCGCCGGCAAAAATGTACGGGACATGGAAAGAATACGTGGTATCTTCCTGCAAGGCGGTTGCGAGTTGTCCCTCGCCGGTCGGCGTGCATATAGACCACAAGGTCGAATCGAAAATCAGCGAATAGTACGGCCCTGCAATCATGTATTGGATCAGCAGGAGGTAGCCGTCTGAATTGCCTACATTGCGAAATTCATACTCGACATCGAGCACAGTCTCTATATCATCCTTTCCCTCCGGGGGATTTTCCGACGCGCCGTATTTTTCCAGAAATTCATTGTAGGTCAGCTGTTCCGCACCAAGTATTCTTACAGAATAGCCCTCCGTGTTTTCATCATCCATTTCCTGAAAGGCACCGTTCAGCTCTACCCACTGGTTTTGCGCATAGCGCTCTTCCGGGATCGTCAACACATTGGTATTCACATGGACGATGCGCATGACGATGAGCAGAAACAAAACAAGACTGACTGCGCACAGTAAAATCCTTTTAGCTTTCACTTTGCTTCTCCCCCCTTCACGCTGTGCCGCACGATCTCTCCTTGATCTAAATCGTAAATTTCATCGGATATATCCTCCAGAATATCCCGATCGTGCGAGGAAACGATCAAGACTGCGCCGCGTCCCTTTTCTTTTTTCACGATGTCCCCCAGCATGTCAACGCCGGATTCATCCAGCGCATTCGTGGGTTCATCGAGCAGGATCAAATCCGGGTGCTCCATGACCGCCGCCGCAATGCCGAGGCGCTGCTTCATGCCCAAAGAAAACTTTTTGTATTTTTTACGGCTTTTCGGATCCAGCCTCACTTCCGATAAAACAGCTTTGATCTCATCCTCTGTCACTTTTCCTTTGGGATATGCGATGAGTTTCAGGTTATCCATAGCGGAATAATCGTCCAAAAAGGCCGGCCCTTCAATCAGCACGCCTAAGGATCTCGGAAACGGTATGTCTTTCGATACGACTTCTCCGTCGATCAAAACCTGTCCTTTCGTGGGGCGGATCAATCCACTGATTAGGCGCATCAGCATCGTTTTGCCGGAACCATTTATTCCACGTAGGCCGATCACACGCCCGCGCTCGGAGCAAAGGGACACGTTTTTGATCACAACATCGCCGTGTATAGACTTTGTAACGTTTTTCACTTCAAGAAACATCAGGATTCCCCCTTGCTTAAAATATCCTTGCGGTCGTAAACGACGCAACCTCCTGCTATCGATGCTAAACTAACAAGCGACAAAATCAAAATGCCTTCCGCCGCATCGACTCCGCCCTCACAAAGGAGGGCGTTTCGAATCATCATGGCATAATTGCCAAAGAAAAAAGGTTTCATAAAATAGGCAGACAGAAACAAAAATACAGCCATGACTAAAAAACTTCCAATCGGTTTGATGAATAGTGAAATAAGCTGCTGAAGCAACGTGATCGTTAGAATGGCAAACCATACCATCAACAAGGTCGGAATAAAAGCGGGGCTGGTGGCTTCTCGAGGAACCATAGAAGAAAGGTTCATCACGTTTAAAATTAACTTATCTATTTCTAAAGAAGAAACTCCACCCAAGGCAAAACCGCACCCAAGTGTCACAATCACACCCAACACAAAATACAAACTTGTGCTGATAGTAATACACAGAATTTTCGATAACCAATATTGCTTTTTATCACCGGCACGAAGAAGTAATTGTACATTCACGCCCGCAGAGCTTTCCTCAGTCAAGTCAAAGTTAATATATATGGCAAGTAAAATCAGTAAAAGCCATTGAAAAGGAATAGCAAACGGTCTGTCAAACCCAAATAAACTTGCGCTGCGGACGCCGTCACAGCCGCCAAAGGCATAGAGCAGAAAATCACCTAACGTAAGCGCCGCAAAAGGAGAAAGCTGCGGGCTTTGCAGGTATGCGTTTGAAAAGCTGATTTTGCATGCAAATGCTACCAGAACAAAAAAGAGCAGTGCAACCGAAAATCTTTTCCATCTGCCGAGTAAGGATCGCCTTACATCTAAAGCAAAAATTCTATAAAACATCTTTTTTTCTCCAAGCCAAAACGGTGAGCATCCCCGGAAGAAGAAGCAGTATAAACTCTGCGGCTACAATCCATAAATTTGCGCCATACGGAGAAACATTTACCGCGCGAAGGAAATCGAGAGGCGACAGGCAGAAAGGAATGAACCGATAAAGCAGGGAAAGGAAAATGTGAAAAACCATCAGCGTGAGAAACGGAAGAATTAAGACCAGTCCTCTGTTTTTCAGTTTGTAAAGTGCCATGGAAATTGTGGCAATCGCGCCGGCAAAGAGGAAATCCAGCAAGAGATAGAGCAGAATGTAAAGAACCGGGTGCGTATAAAAAACCTCCGCCCATAACCCAAACCCGTATACGCCGTTATAGATCACTTCTAATACGGACGGTAGACGCATCGGCACCGTACAGGCGACAAAAATCACGTTGACAATCATAGGAAGAACGATCACTGCGCCGCCGGACAGAAACGACGCCAAAAACTTTGCCGCAAAATAGCGCTTCTGGGAAATCTGCTGCGTGACTAAATTAAGGTACCCGCTTTTGTATTCTCGGTGGAGCGAACTGCCATAAGGTAAAACAGCCAGCAGGGGCAGTAAAAAGAAAAATGCCGTGGCGCACCAGGTTGAAAAATCCATGCCAATCCAGAAATCTGCCATGGTTTCGGCGCTGAGGTGGTAGTCTTTTCCCCAGTCAGCAACATTTTGGTATGCCGGTGTATTTAGAAACCTTGTTCTGATGATGTATCCCCGGACTTGTAAAAAGCCGCTTAATAAAGATAAAAAAAGAGCGACTGATAAAGAAAATAAAAATCTCTTATTCCAAAACGCTTTTTTAAGTTCCATGGACAAAATCCGTTTCATCGATCTTCACCCCAAACTGTAAAGTATCAGTTTAATATACGATAACTCTTGTTTTAATGATACTGATTAGCAAGGTGTTTGTCAATAGTATCTAGACTTTTGTTGATATAATTTTATTCATTCTATAAAAAACAGTTCGTCTTGAAGCAACATGATTTTCTTTTGCTTTCTACTGCATGGGCGTGATATGGTGATTTTATCCACAACAGATTTAAAAAAACTTTCCCATGTAAATCACAAAATTTTCTTGCAGGCGCAGGGGGAATATGCTACACTGATTAAGTATGAGTTTACATCATGACTACATTCAAAGAAAGATGGTTTTATAGATGAAATTAGGTATCGTCGCAGACCGATCTTTTTCATATATCTATATACTTTCATATAAATCTGTAAACCAGCATGATTACTGCGTTTTCTGAAATTTTACCAACATATAATTCTATATAAAATCACACAATTTCATGTCATTTGGACGTAGAAATGGGCGTAGATTTGATATTAAAAAACAGAGTCCAACGCATTTTAATTTGTTTATGATACGCCTTCAAAATTCTGCAGATAAGAACCCATTTGACAGCAACAAACAGCAAATTAGTATATTGTAAAAGCAGCGTTTCTAACTTTCTAAAAAGAAAGAATAGAAACGCTGTTTTTATGTTTTGGGTATGAATTCGGTGTTCCGGGCACTTGAATTCTGTAACCGATATTCGCTGTATTGACACAATCAAAAAAGGTAACGGGACGCCTTAGGGGAATTCTGCCCTTTTGCAGGAGTGAAATGGCTGCGAAAGCTCACTCCCCCTCTCCACACCTCACCCCCTGTTACTTCCTGTACTACCCGAAAAAGAGAGTGTGTTGCGGCGATTGTTTTTAATTTTTGTTGTTTGGGCTGTTCCGTGCGGTGAATACGCAAAACCTCTCCACCCGGGTGCCGTATGGCAATCATGCTTTTCCCTTTGGAGACGTCAATTCCGACAGCTGTGATGATGTTGTTTGTCATGGATTTCAACCTCCTAATCATGTTCGGTGACCGCTGTTACTCAGTGCCGATTCAGCTTGCGTTGTTATTCGAATGTGGGAGTTGACTCCTTTAATTCAACCTGCATAAATCGAACGATACAATGAGAGGCGGCTGACAGTTTGCTGGAAGAGCGTAGCAGCTCATGCATCGCCTCGTCAGACCGATCCCCTTCATTATACCTTAGGAACTGAGCAACTAGAAAAGAATTTTTGATTTACCACAGTTAAATTTACAAAGGAAAGAGAAAACCATGTTTATTTAAAAATACTATCCTGCCGCCGAAATAATTATATCGCAAGCATCGCCGTTGTGATACCACAACGACACTTATCAGGGAAATCCCTGAACCCTTTCTGCTTACTTCAGCTTTATAAAAAAGCAACCGAAAACATGCAGCGCAGTTATTCGAAGAAAGCTTTTCCGTGGGATAATGCGTGCATGGAATCCTTTCATTCTATTATCAAACGTGAATGGCTCAATTGCTTTAAAATTCGCGATTACAAGCAGGCATACCGGTTGATTTTCGAATATCTGGAAGCTTTTTACAACACGAAACGAATCCACAGTCATTGCGATTTTATGTCACCAGATGAATTCGAGCAAGTATATAAAAGAGCACACACTAAGGCGGAGCTGCTGGCAGGTTGAATTTGGGAGAAATTTCTCATTTTAACTTGTACCAAATCTTGACACAGGACCAAACATGTGATAAAATTACTAAAATTTAAAGGATAGTCCTTTTTTCTATGTCTGTTTTTCACGGACTTGCGCAACCTCTGTACAGATGCAATAGTATTGTCACAGTGAGCAATGTCTCACATATTGAACGAAAAAAACAGGAGGAAAAATTCATGACAAAGTTATACTATCAGTTTCCAAACACCTGGTTCGGCGACTGCATGCCTTTTGGAAAAGGAGATCAGTTTTATCTGTTTCACCAAAGAGATACCAGAAAACCCTGCCCGTTTGGCGAACCCTTTGGCTGGGATCTGGCGGTGACTTCTGATTTTGTGCACTATGAGGATAAAGGGACAGCGCTCCCGCGGGGAACCGACAAGGAGCAGGATCAGTTCATTTTTGCAGGAAGCGTTTTTGAAGCAGAGGGAAAGTATCACATTTTTTATACCGGATTCAACCGGGACTATCCAAAGCTTGGCAAGGCATCCCAGGTGCTGATGCATGCGGAGAGCGATGATCTGCTGAACTGGACCAAGACCCAGGACAAGCTGACTTTTACACCGCAGGAGGGTTATGACCCGGATGACTGGCGGGATCCCTTCGTGATCTGGAATGAGGAAAAACAGGAATACCTGCTGGTTTTGGGAACCAGAAAGGCCGGACCCAAGGAACAGCAGACCGGACGTACCGTAAAGTTTACCTCCAAAGACCTGAAAAATTGGAAATTTGAGGGAGATTTCTGGGCACCGGGCCTGTTTACCATGCATGAAATGCCGGATCTGTTCCAGATCGGTGACTGGTGGTATCACATTATTTCCGAATACAGCGACGGAAATAAGATGGTGTACCGGATGAGCAAAAGTCTGGATGGTCCATGGATCGCTCCTGCGGACGATGCTTTTGATGGACGTGCTTACTATGCGGGCAGAACCTTCTGCCTGAACGGGCAGCGCATTCTGTTTGGCTGGGTTCCCACGAAAGAGAACTGCGATGACCGTGGAAACTTCGAGTGGGCAGGCACATTTGTGGCACATGAGGTGTATCAGAGAGGGGACGGAACCCTGGGCGTCAGGATCCCCGACACTGTATGGAACGCCTTTGAGGAGGGAGAGAAAGCTGAAGATATGGTGATCGATACCCCTTATGCCAGACAGGAACAGATACTTTTCAATGATACTACAGACCTATTCCGCTTTGAAGCAGATGTGGAATTTTCCGAAGGCACCCGCTCTTTTGGACTTCGATTTTATGAAAACGAAGAGACCGGTCAGAGCTATCAGTATTTATTTAATATAAAAGAAAACCGTTACCGCTTTGAAACGAGTCCCAACATGCCCTGGCCTGCAAACCAGAACATCGGACTGGAACGGCCCATCAGACTGGAAGCGGGAAAGAAGTACCATATCCAAATGATCCTGGATGACACCATCGCAACGATCTATGTGGACGGAGTGGCTCTGAATACACGGTTTTATCAGAAATTTGGCCAGTCCCTCAGTCTGTTTGTGACAGACGGAACGCTGACAGTAACAAATGCAGGCCTGTCAAAAACCATAAAATGAATAGTAATTGACATTCCCCAAAAAGTATTATAATCTGATATCAGATACCAACTTGTCGAAAAAGTCCAGTGGAAACTGGGCTTTTTCTCGTAGATATGGTGGTCCTATGTCAAGATTTAGTACAAGTTAAAATGAGAAATTTCTCCCCAATTTAACCTGCCAGCAACTCCGCCTTAGTGTGTGCTGTTTTATATGTAGGTAATATCCGAACACCAGACTGCATTCGGACGATCAGGATTAAATTGCTCATCAAGGATATTTTGTAATTACGTGATGGAGCCATGCAAGATATCCTGAGCGAGAGACACCTGAAATTTTCAACATTCCGGAGACGGAATCTCGGCGTCCGGCCTTTTTGGCAGCTTCCGTCTTCTCAGACACTTCAAGGTAAATGGCGTCCGTCATTTTCCCAGAATGTTGATTGCTTTTTTTAACACATCAAGTGCACCTTGGGCATCACGTAATTCACGCCTGAGACGGGCAATTTCCTTCTGCTCGTCAGATGCATAATTACCAGAACCACGAACAGGAATATCACCTGATTCACGGAAGTCTTTCAGCCACTTTGTTAATGTGCTGTATCCGATGCCGAGATTTTTTGCACATCCACGTACTCCGAGGTCTTTGTGATCCTGATAGTACTGGACCGCATCAAGTTTAAATTGTTTGTCGTGTTGCTTTGCCATATGAGATCCTCCTTCAGCTTGTCTCTATTGTACCATGCTTATGTGTATTTGGAATTTCTCATTTTGGCTTGTACTATTTATATTCTAGTATCAAGAAGCGTGAAATCAAGCGCAGCTAAAGTTATGTAAACAAGAAAAGCAAGAGTAATTTTGAGGGTATCCCTTAGCCGAGGGATGCCCTCATTACTTTAATAAAGCCTTTTTCATTTTTATTGTGATGATAACCCGATAAGCTTCTAATTGTAAACAATTTATAAACAAATGACTTTCCCCCGTTTATAAATCGCCGAAAAATGTCGTGTATAGTGAAGGGTATTTTTTCCGCGGTGCGGTGCGTTTTGATTCTGCGTCCCCCGAAACGGCTGCACCGTTTCCCTTTTGAACCTTGAAAACTGAATATCCACTTGTCAAATACGTTCCCTTTGCGGCGAGCGTGCAAAGCGGTGCGCCATGACCTGCTTTTCAGCGAGCGAAATCATCGACTTAGAATACCGGGTAGCTCCCGGTTCCGCTATGACCCGCAAAGAGCATAATGATACTCCCGTTCAGTCACAGTCCGAGCACCTAAGAGATCGCCACTCCGATGGTGCCGCAGGCAATGAGAATGGCTCTGACAGACCGCCAGTTGGGGTAAAACTCCCGTGGCGTCGGCTCGCTCCCGACCGTTTGGCAGGTTACATACCGAAATGACCATCTTTCGTGTATTCGCAGAACAGGAGGAAACACCACTATGAGCGACAAAGAACAAAACTTCACATGTGATCTTCACTGCAAAGGAGCCGTAACGCCGATGTGCGTGCAACCCGAAGCACACGTGCCAATCCACCTTAAAATGACACTAACGATAAAAGAAGCGGCGGAATACAGCAGCATCGGAATAAATAAAATAGACGCCATGCTGAAGCAGCCGAATTGCCCGTTCGTGCTTTTTGTCGGGACGCGGAAGCTCGTGAAGCGGCGTGAATTTGAAGAATATATCCGCCATAAACTGGTCATATAGAGCTTTTAGCCGCAAAAGCCCCGAAAAATTTCCGTTGAGATTGAAAAAGCAGAGTCCTTATGCTATAATATGTAACTGCGTTGGACTCTTTTTAAGAATGAGAAAGGAGTCCGATAAATGGGCAAAAATCTCAAAGGTTTGACGTGCAAAACACGCAAGCATTAAAACCACCATGGACAGGTATGTTCATGTTACGGACGAATCACTGGCAAATGCGGTACGCCTGTTTCAGCAAACTACGCCGCCAGTTACAAAAAAGGGCGTAAAAGAAATTCAGCGAAAGGCGAAAATCCAAATAAAATGCGGGTTTTCGGACAGGTAAAACGAAAAATGAAATTAGGTATCGGAGTCCCCTACCTAAGTTTTCATATTTCCATTTTCCCTTATAAATGCCGATAAAACTAGATTTCATGCGCTTTTTCAGAATACCCAAAAGCATAAAAACGTATATATCTCAATGCCATCCCACGCAGAAATGGCGTAAAAATGGCGTAGTAGATTTTTGACGGTACAGCTGCGAAAAGAATACACACTACAAAAAACAATCACACCCGGAGATGGGAGCTAACCCCTCATCTCCGGGTGTTTTCTTTATTGGATATTAATGTTCTTGGGAGGTCTGTCGAATGATCGCGGATGTCGGAAGCGCCTTATTGGAAACTCCCCAAGGATATTTCTGAGAATCACTGCGATCGTACTGATATACAATAATTTCCGGATCATGATACTTACTGAATCCCTGAGATAAGAAAAAAGTAAAGTCACTAGAGGTCGATAGAACGAGATGTATTTTCTCGATATTTGCAGATGATACAATTTCACGCATTTTATTAAGTATTCCAGTCCTCAATCTATTCATAAGAGCATAAGAAACAATTGCTGCAAACGTGTCATTATGCGTTTTATATCCCACCCTGAACGCTGTTTATCACAACCACCTTGAATTCATCCCAAATTTAGATAAAATATAAACACGAAACAAGGAGGCGCGCGAATGATCACAGCAGAACATTTAAGCCGAAGCTTTTCGGGTAACGGTCTCAAGTTACGGGATTTGAACTTTCATATTGAAAAAGGAGATTGTGTTGGCTTGATCGGCCCAAATGGCAGTGGGAAGCGTTCGCTTATTCGGTTAATTCTCGGTATCTATAATCCGGACCATGGGAGACTGTGGGTCATGGGGAAGAATCCGAGTCTTATTTGCCGTACACCGCTGCAGATGAGCCGTATCGACCGGAACCGTATGACGTTCATTCTTCCCGAATCTTTACCTGATGAACGCGTGTCTGAAATCGTATCTCCAAAGAAAAACGCAATTTTCGATGCAGATGATTTTCTGAAGGAGTGTTTTGAAACATTAAAGCTTTCTGCGTTGCTTTCATCAAAGGTACATCAGCTGTCTCGCGGCGAACTCGCACGCGTTCGCTTTTATGAAGCAATCACTTCTATGCCCGAACTGCTTTTACTGTACGAGCCATTTGTCGGTGTGGACGCCGCAATGAAGGAACAGATGATTCGGATTTTACTGACAATGAACCAGAAGTATTCAACTACAATCCTATTAGCGGTGCAAAATCTGAATGATATGGATAAAATTTGCACCCGAGCTATCGTGTTAGATAAGGGAATATGTATATATTCAGGAGACTTATCTGATTTGCGTCATCGCTATTTACTGTCGAATCGGTTGGTTTTCCAAATTCTCGATGGAGTTCCCGACTTTCAGGATCTTCCAATACAACGATTCAGTTGGAATGATGGAGATTTGGAAATCACTTTCGATCCTGAATCAGTTCGGGCAGCGGACATTATTGATCATGTCCTGCACACCTGCATCGCGTCTGAAATACTTATTCACGAACCGCAGGTCGAAGATTTATTCCGCATATTATATTCAAGCAAAAAGGAGGATACGTTATGAATAGTATTGTGTTATGGTTCGATTTGGCACGACGATCATTTCGATCACAATCGGTCTATCGCATCAATGTATTAGTCAATCTGATTTACAGTTTCATGTCAGTACTTATCAATGTATCCGTTTGGAATGCGCTCTATGCGCAAAACGTCGACCCTGCAGCAACACTTTCTGAGGCAATTACATACAGTGTGATCTCCTCAACATTTTTGGTGGGAATGCAGCTTTGGCCCGGTAGCCGCATTGGAGATGCCGTTTATTCTGGAGAGGTTGGCCAGCAGATGGTTCGTCCCATGAACCTGCTCGCACAGCATGCGGCAGTGGAATTAGGAGAGAAAATGTTTAATTTCTTCACATGCATTCTTCCCTGCATTGTAGCTGCAAAAATTGTATACAATGCACTCTTGTTTCCCGCCACACTCGCGGACGTTCTATTTTTTCTATTGAGTGCTCTTCTCGGAAATATGATCTTTTTGCTTCTCAACACAATATTGGGCTATACGGCTTTCTGGCTTGGAAATGTTTGGTATATCCAATGGTTTTTGACAGCAGCAATGTATGTTTTTGGAGGAGAAATGGTTCCTTTTTGGTTTTTGCCGGACAAGTTGAATATCATTACATGGTTTATGCCGTTCCGCTGTGTTCTGTTTATACCGATGGAAATGTATTTAGGGCGTCTGTCCATGAATCAAATCATTTTCAATCTTTGTTTACAAGTACTGTGGCTCCTCGGTTTGTTGCTTTTGGAGCGCTTTGTGTGGTATCGGGCACAAAAGAAAATCGTAGTTCAGGGCGGTTGACTAGAAAGGAGGTCCGTAATGTTCTATCTATTCTTGGCAAAACAATTTATTCGCACACAGTGGCGGTCTCAAAACGAGTATCGCTTTTCATTCATTATGGGTATCTTGGCTCAAGGTACAAACTTTGTGTTTCAGTATCTGGCTTTGTATCTTTTGGTTTCAAGGTTTGGATCTCTCAACGGATGGAATTCTCTAGAATTACTTCTGATCTATTCTTTCTCACAGTTCACATACGCAATCGGTTCAACATTTACACATGACCTTTGCAGACAGCTTCCGAATCTTGCCCGCACTGGTGACCTGAACAGTTATCTGATTCGACCGGTACACTCACTTTTCCTTGCAATATTCACGAATTTCAATGTTGGATATATTACGCACTTTACAATATCTGCCACTGTAATGACTTTCAGCTTTATTTCTCTCGGTGTTACACTAAATCTTTGGGGCATACTTTGGCTAGTTATCACATTGGTATCGGGCGGCATTATCTCCGGATGCGTCTTTTTGATTTCCTCGCTTCCAAGTGTTGTAGCCATTGGCAATGTTTCTCTTAAGAACATTACATATGTTTTCAAGGATGTTGTTCAGTATCCGCTTTCTATTTTCGGCACACCTTTGCAAATCATTCTGACCGTTTTCATACCTCTTGGATTCACGACGTTTTATCCACTGCAGCCTTTACTTGGAAAACAGGACATGGGTATTTTTCCAGTGTTTATCCAATATTTGTCTCCTCTCGTTGCAATTGTGATGGTACTCTTACTACTCCTCGCTTGGAGGACAGTCATTAATAAATACGAAAGCACCGGAACATAAGAAAGGGGTTTATTATGGCTTATATAAAATTACATGATGTTGTTAAGGATTTCAAAATCAAAAATAGACGCAATGGCGCTTTTGGAAATGTGAAAAACTTTTTTGCACCGCAGTATCTAACGAAACGCGCGGTAGACCATATCTCTCTGGAAATTAATCGAGGCGAAATGGTCGGATATATCGGTCCGAATGGAGCGGGCAAATCTACGACAATCAAAATGCTCACGGGTATTCTGTTGCCCACCAGCGGCTATGTAAAAGTTGGTAATCTTGAGCCGTACAAAAATCGAAAGCAGAACGCCTTACATATGGGTGCAGTCTTTGGACAGCGCTCTCAGCTCCTGTGGGATCTGCCGGTACAAGATGCACTGGACTTGTTTCGTGGGATGTACCGGATTGAAGAAAAGACCTACAAGAAAAATGTGGAGATGTTCTGCGATTTGCTTGGACTCGATCAATTCCTTATGCAACCTGCGCGTCAGCTGAGTTTAGGACAGAAAATGCGCGCAAATCTGGCACTCGCATTAATACATGATCCTGATGTAGTTTATTTGGATGAACCTACAATTGGTCTTGATGTCCTCGCAAAGGATAATATCCGCGCGTTTCTGCGGGAAATCAACAAAGAGAAAAACACGACGGTACTGTTGACAACACACGATATGACAGATATCGAGAGTGTATGCGACCGTTTAGTTCTGATCAATAGCGGTAGTGTTCTTTATGACGGCGGTCTCAACGCCTTCAAGGAACAGTACTCCAAAGGCTACAGTATCCGCGTAACTTTTGCCGACCCAAAAGAAGCGATTCAGGATACTAGATTTGAATTAATTGAAAAGAAAGACGCAGAGTCGATATACCATGTTTCTCAGTCGGATTTTCAGCCCGGAGAGGCACTTGCTTTTCTGGCAAGCCACTGCAAAATGCAGGATATCAGTATTATTGAAACACCTATCGAGGAAATTGTTAAAGCAATATACAAACACGAAGCATAACAAGAAGACAAGAGTGAACTGTAAAAATACGGTTCATTCTTGTCTTTTTCATTAATAATCATTTTTTTGACTGCTGTCTCAGCCTGCCGGCAGCATAACGTTCACACAGAAAACAAGGTCTTCTTCATAAATATCCAGCAAACCATTGTATTTTTCTATAATGGCTCGAATCTGCTTTATTCCCATGCCATGTTTTTCCGGTTCCGCATGTGTGGAATGCAGATCCGGGTTAACTGCCAAAACAGAGGAATTGATACTGTTCCGTACCGAAATAGCTTCATATCCGCGCTTTTTACTGATGGATACGGAAATTTGCCGCTTATCCGAGTTTGCTGCGGCGTGGATAGCATTGTCGAGTAGATTGGTTAATAGAGAAGAGAAGTCGACACTATCAATTTTTTGGAATTTAAGGTTCTCTATCTGCAGCTGCATATGTACCTGCATCTGCTGGGCTTGCTGCAGTTTTAAATTCAGAATGTAATTCAATAGCGCATTTCCGCTGTCAATATAAGAGTACTCCAGATTAAGCTTGTCCAAAATCTGTGCAGTGTAAGTACGAGCTTCATCATACTTTTCATTTCCTAAAGACATAGCGATGACCATAAGATGGTTGCGCATATCATGCTTTAAGCGACGCGTGTTTTCATGGATAGAACGCACATTTTCTTCTGTAGCACGCATTTTTTCCAAAGCTTCATCGGCTGTAGCTACCTTCTCTCGCAGCTGAATCGTTTCGTCCAGCAAAGCTTTATAATCTGCGTTCAGTCGTATAAATTCCTGTTCTAGTACTTTCTTTCGCATAGAATAACCTCTTTAGCGGAACGACCGCATGATTTGCTGCTTGGCATTCTCTGCCCAAGCGCGCCCAATGGGGAGCTCTGTTCCGTTTTCCAGCGTTATGCTGTCCGTGTGCAGCAGGTGCACAGCGGAGCAATTTACCAGAAAGCCTTTGTGTATACGTACGAATCCGTGAGAATCAAACTGTTCCTGCATTTCACGCATGGTGGAACGACAGGAATAACAATCTGCCGCAGTATATATTTTTACGTAATTTCCATCAGCTTCGAGATGTGTGATATCAGAGAACGGGAGTCGGACGGAAACACTGCCAGAACGAAATGTAAAGGCATCGATCCTTGCGGATACTTCGTGTGCAGCACGGAGTAGTACACGTTCGAGATCCTCATGATAACGGCTTTTACGAACAAAATCAAATGGTTTGTACTGAAATGTTTCGTATACAAGAGATTCCTGATTCGTAATAAAGATCAAAAGAGCTCGATTGTTCCGCTGCAGCAATTCTCCGGCAATATCAAATCCGGTAAGACGCGGCATATCAATGTCCAGTAATATGAGTTCCGGCTCAAATGCTTCGAGCTCATCTATAAAGCAGTTAGGATCACTGGATACCAGCCACGTTGGAGAGATACCGGCACGCTCATAGCAAGCGGTACAGAACTTCTGCAGTTCATCAAGAATTATGGGTTCGTCATCACACATTGCAATTCTCATATGGCATCTCCTTTTCTAGTGATATGAATTAATTATAACTTATTAACCCCGAAGTGTCCAGCAGAAGCTTCTGAAAACCAAATGCGAGGATATTGGTGGGAAGGAATGAACTATCGCAACGAGTAAGGTTAATTCCATACGTAATCGCCATAGAAAATCAGCTACTTTCTACCGCTAAAAGAACTAGCAAGAATCCCCCTCATCTTCCTATTTCCTTCTCTATAGATCTTCTCAGCCGCTTCTGCAGAAGAAAGGCCAATGGTTATGGCGGTCTCATAGAAGGTGGGAGACTTATATTTCCGGTTTTGCACCCTATGGCAATCCGGGCAGACCCCGGTGCGTATACGAATCACTTCCTGTTCCTTGTAGGAGAGTGCGTTGTAAGCAGAGAAAAGCGTTTCTGTCAACTCCTTTTGGACCAGTGTGCGAAGCGGTTCATATGTGTCATCTCCACAAATCTCTTCACGGCTTTCTTCGCCGTCATCGTCGGCATACTGCCGGTAAAAGTCAACAAACTGCTGATTGCGCAATGCACCCTGAAGGATCTGAGACGCAGTATCCTCTTTGACCCCGATTGCTTTGGAAATCTTTTTCAAAGCATTGAGGTCTTTTTTATAGATGCTGTACAGTCTCATTGCTTTCTGGACTTTCTTGTATTCACTATCACTTGGTACAGTTAATCCAGTCCGCATAGTCCGGATATACCGGTGCACTTCGTCCCACATAATTCTTGTCTTGTAGGTTAAAAACGGTGTCCCGCAGTCAATAGAATATTTGTCCAATGCCTGAAGCAATCCGAGAATACAGACCTCTTTGATATCTTCGAAATAGCCCTGCATAGCATATCGCTGTACGATTCCCATAGCTGTTGTGTTCAGGATCGGCTCATAGTAATGGATTCAAAGGATTTCAAAGAGGTGAGCTTGGCAGCACCGCAGAGAATCTCACATCTCTGCAGTATCAGATCATGAAGGACAAAGAACAGCTGGCGGACCTGCAGGAGAAGATCCAGGCAGAGCAAGTCCGCTATGAACCGGCGCGTGATATCAATCTCACGGTGAAGGAGATCGGTGACATGGGACAGCGAACGCTGACGGGCAAGATGGCTGTCAGCAAGGACGATTACCAAAAGCTGACGGCGCTTGCAACGGAAGGAATCACCAGCCGCAGCGAGATCCATGAACTGAACCGCAGTGTGGAGTATTACCGTGAGCGATACTACAGCAAAGCCAACGCTTACAGTAAGCTTGAGGAAAGATTCGACGAGCTGAAAGAAAAATGCCGACCTTTTCTGGATGCTATGGAGCACTTCCCCGACCTTGTAAAAATATTTGCAGACAAGGTAAGGGAATTGTTCTCCATTAAAGAAGCACGGGAAAGAAAGGCACGAGAAGAAGCCGAGCGCAAATATCAAGCAGAGCGCGAGGCAAGAAAAAATCAAACGAAGGATAAGGGGTTGGAAAGATGATCTCATCCATGAGTGTAACAACTTCTCAACCTCTTAACCTCATTTATGAAAGGAAAATCATCAATGAAAGAGATAACATGTAACATTACTAAACCAATCGCTGTTCTCAGCGAAAACGACAGAGGATACACCAAAGAAGCAAACTTCGTCTCCTGGAATGAACGGGATGCAAAGCTTGATATCCGTGAATGGCACCCGGGACATACCCGCTGCGGGAAAGGTGTTACGCTTACCAAAGATGAAGGCCGTAGACTTTGGGAAGCTCTTACCGGAATCTACTCTAGACTTGGCGGAAAGGAGGGGTGCGAATGAAAAACGATGTAAATCATGTACCCATCCATTTGAAGATGAACCTGACATCAAAAGAGGCTGCCGAGTACAGCAACATCGGAATCAATAAGATTGACAGTATGCTCCGTACGCCAAACTGCCCCTTCGTGCTTTATGTCGGCACCAAAAAGCTGGTAAAGCGCAAGGAGTTCGAAGAATATATCAGTCAGAGTCTGATCATCTAACATAAATCGCTAACGAAAGAAGAAAAGTTTCAAATTATGCCTTGAGAAAAAGAGCACTTTATGCTAAGATTAGAATTTAGTAGTGTGCTCTTTTCGCTCAGGCAGGAAGGAGTAAAACTATGGGCAAAAACCTCAAAGGCAAGGAATGTGGAAAAGGTATTCATCAAAGAAAAGACGGTCTGTACAGCGCAAGATTTGTTGACCGATTCGGAAAACGGCACGAGAAGTATTTTCAGACACTTCCCGAAGCGCGCAACTGGATTGAAGACAGCAAATACGCTGACAAACACGACGATGTTTTTGTTCCTACAGATATGACAGTCGATGAGTGGTTTAACTTCTGGATAGAAAACATTGTGGGCGATCTTGCTCCCAATACTCTCAGAAATTACAGGGAAAGATACGAACATAATATCAAGCCCGTTATGGGTAAAATGCTTATCTCCAATGTTAAACCGATGCACTGCAAGAAGGTGCTTCTTGATATGGATGCAAACTATGCAGGCTCTACCATTCGGCAGACTTATATCGCCATGGGAACCATGTTCAAAGCAGCCAAGATGAATGATGTGATCGCTAAGCACCCTATGGACGGAGTTCGATATTCAAAGCCTGTGCGTGCGAAAGATGACATCAAATTCTTCACCCGTGAGGAACAAAGCAAATTTCTTGAAGCAGCCCGAAAATCACACAATTACGAGCAATACGCGCTGATTCTTGAAACCGGACTTCGTACCGGTGAGCTGATCGGACTGACATGGGATGCAATCGATTTTGAGCATCGAATGCTTACAGTAAACAAGACACTCGAATTTCGCCATGCGCAGCAATTCTGGCGAGCGGGTCCTCCGAAAACCCAGCAAAGCTATCGGACGATTCCCTTGACAGACAGGGCGTACGACATACTCAAGAAATTATGGGATAACAGGCATGAGAGATATGAATCTCCTGCTTTATCTGAAACTCTTGAATATGTGGACAGACGCACGGGCATGATGGCTAAACTTGTGATGCGTGATCTTGTCTTCATCAACTGGTGCACCGGGCAACCGAACAAAAACAGTTCTTATGATACCCACCTCTACAAACTTTGCGATAAAGCCGGTATCAAGCGGGTATGTATGCATGCTCTGCGGCACACATACGCAACCCGTGCAATCGAAAGCGGTATGCCCCCTAAAATACTGCAAACCCTTCTTGGACACGCCAGCATAAAAACAACCATGGATAGATTGTTCATGTAACCGATGAATCCATGAATCAGGCGATGATCCAGTTCCAGCAAGATGCGGTCTATTAATCAGCCATTCGTAAATGGCGTAAAAAATGGCGTAGACAGTAAATCAGCAGGCAGAAAAAAACTAGTAAAAAAATCGGTGCAATACCAAAAGCGCTGATTTCGGACATTTATCAGCAGTAAAATCCCCCTGAAAACGGGGGATTCTGATAAAAACCGATATATTTTAATGCGAGAATGGCGTAAAAATGGCGTAAAATACAAAAGCCAAATCGCAAAAACCCAGTAAATCCGGGAATTTTTCTAAGGAGAATGATAAATATGAAATTAGGTATCGTCGGTCTGCCGAACGTCGGCAAGAGCACACTTTTTAATGCGATCACGAATGCGGGGGCGCAGTCTGCGAACTACCCGTTCTGCACCATTGAGCCGAACGTGGGCGTTGTTGCCGTGCCGGACAAGCGCCTCGATAAGCTGGCAGAAATGTATGAGCCGGAAAAGTTCACCCCGGCGACGATCGAGTTTGTAGACATTGCAGGTCTTGTGAAGGGCGCGTCGAAGGGCGAGGGCCTCGGCAACAAGTTTCTCTCCAACATCCGCGAGGTGGACGCGGTGGTTCATGTGGTGCGCTGCTTCGAAAACGACGACATTATTCACGTCGAGGGCTCCATCGACCCGGCCCGCGACATTGAGACAATCGACCTTGAGCTGATTCTCTCCGACATCGAGGTGCTCGACCGCCGCATTGACAAGACGAAGAAGATGATTAAGGCGGACAAGAAGTACCAGAGCGAGCTGGAGTTCTTTGAGCGCGTACACGAGGCGCTGGATGCCGGAAAGCCCGCCCGCAGCGTGGCGTGTGACGAGGAGGAAGCCGAGCTGCTCGCTTCCGTCAACCTGCTGACGAACAAGCCCATCATTTTCGCCGCCAACATGAGCGAATCCGACTTTGCAAACGGCATTGAAAACAACCCCGGCTATCTCGCCGTGAAGAAGATCGCCGACGAGCAGCACGCTGCTGTGCTGCCGATCTGCGCGGAGATCGAAGCCGAAATTTCCGGCATGGACCCGGAGGAAAAGGAACTTTTCCTCGCCGACATGGGTCTGACCGAATCCGGCCTTGACCGCCTCATCAACGCGTGCTACTCCCTGCTCGGTCTCATCTCCTACCTGACCGCCGGCAAGCCCGAGGTGCGCGCCTGGACGATTAAGAAGGGCACGAAGGCCCCGCAGGCTGCGGGCAAAATTCACAGCGATTTCGAGCGCGGCTTCATCCGCGCCGAGGTCATTGCATTTGACGACCTGATGGCATGCGGCACCATGGCGGCCGCGAAAGAAAAAGGCCTTGTACGCAGCGAAGGCAAGGAGTATGTGATGCAGGACGGCGACATCGTTCTGTTCCGCTTCAACGTTTAATCTTCAAACAAAAATTGCAAAGCCCTCCGCTTCCGATTTTTCGGGATGCGGAGGGCTTTTTGCAGGAATAAATCTTGTAATCTTTATTTGCTGTCTTCGCTGATGATGCGGTAATACACCTTTGCGGTGAGGGCATAGACGACCGCATAGAGCACGGAGAATACGAGGAACGACGCGACGGTGCAGGTAATAAACACCGTTTCGGAGCTGAGCATCATAGCGCGCAGAATAGCGCGGATGATGGGGTACGCGAACATCACGTGGATTCCGGCTGTGATGAGCGGCAGGAAGAAAACGGTCAAAATCTGCGTATGGATAGAGTGCTTTACTTCCTTTTGGCTGAGGCCGACCTGCTGCATGATGGCAAAGCGGTTCTTATCCTCCATACCTTCGGAAATCTGCTTATAGTAAATGATGAGCACGGCCGCCATGGTGAACACAAAGCCGAGCGAGATGCCCATAAAGAGGAAGCTGCCATACATGCTGCGAATTTCCTTCGTATTTTCGACACGGCACTCAAAATTTAAGCATCCGTCTTCGTCCCAGAATACGCTTTCTTCGTCCGGCATGACGGTCTTAACGTCTTCGAGGATCGCATCGTAAAACGTCTGTTGTTCCTCATCTCTCAGTTTGCCGAGCGAGATGCAGTAGTACTCGGTGGGCGTGATGACTTGACTTTTTTCCGCATAATCCGGCAGAACAACGACATACGGCTTTGAGACGTAAGCGTGATATCTGCCACGCAGGTTAAAGGACTTCGGCGTGGGTAAAAGCGCATACGTCGTGCCCGCAAATGTCATGGTGTCCGGCATAGGTACGCCGTCTACACTCATATAAAGCGCCGTGCCCGGTTCCACGGTCACGTTTTCGCCTGTGATGCGGTTATAGGTCTCTGCGGAAAAAAACAGCACGTTACGCGTGATGGAGTCGACCTGCGCGGTGCCGTCTTTCATGAAGATTGCAGAGGAATGGTCTTCGGTTTCTTCTGTAGAATCGTAGCCGATCAGGAATTCATAGGACGTATAGCTGCCGCCCGGAACACTTTTCAGCTCATCGGTCAGAAAGGTGTCCATGTCGACCATGTGGTTCGGGTCTTCCATACTCACCAGAACATCTGCCGGGTAGCGGGTGTGGATCATATCCTCGGCGCCGAACCACAGCGAGCAGGTGGAGGACAAAATGACGAGCACCATGGTGGAGAGAATGCAGATATTTGCAAGGCCGACGGCGTTTTGCTTCATGCGATACAGCATGCCGGAAACACTGATGAAGTGGCTTGTTTTGTAATAATAATTTTTATTGCGGCGCAAAAGCTTTAAAAGCGCGATGCTGCCCGCCGTGAACAGGAAATACGTGCCGATAATGACGAGGAGGACGGCAACGAAAAACAGGGAGATGGCGAGGACAGGCTCACGGGAAGACAGAATGGAAAGCGCATAGCCGGAGCCGAGGCACAGCACGCCGAGAATGGCCATGAACGCTTTCGTCTTCGGCTCGCGCTCGCCGACGTTCGTGCCGTGCAGAAGCTCTATGGGGCGCGAAATGCGCACACGAAACACATTCGAGATGTAAATCAAAACGTAGATTACGCCGAACACAACAGCAACGTACTGCAGGCTTTTCGGTATGATGTGAAAGCCGTAATTCGGCGTGATGCGTATCATTTTGGCAACGATGAGAAATGTGAGTTTATCAAGCAAAATGCCGACGGCGCAGCCGCCTACAATAACGATAAGCGCCGTGAAAAGCGTTTCCAACCCGATGACGCGGGCAATGTGGCCTTTGTTCATACCGAGCACATTATAGAGACCGAGTTCTTTTTTACGCTGCTTCATCAAAAAGCTGTTCGTGTAAAACAAAAATATAACGGCAAACAGCATGACGACGGTGCTGCCGAGCGTGAACATCATTTGCGACGTGGGACCGAGCTCTGTATTATTGGAAAGCGAATTTAAAATGTAGCTGACCGCTGCCACAAAAACGCCCGCCAGCATAAACGGCACGTAGCTGCGGCGGTGCTTTTTGATGTTCTGCGCCGCCAAGCGCACATATAAGTTATTCATTTTCGTGCCCTCCCGTTACGCGCCTGCCGCCATGGCGGTGAGGGTATCCGAAATACGGTGGAACATCTCTTCATTTGTGGAACCACCGCGGTAAATTTGGTGGAACACAACGCCGTCCTTGATGAACAGTACGCGGCCGGCATGGCTTGCGGCCTTAGTGGAGTGCGTAACCATCAAAATCGTCTGACCGGCGCGGTTAATCTCGCCAAAGAGCGATAAAAGGCTGTCGGACGCGCGGGAATCGAGTGCGCCGGTGGGTTCATCCGCAAGGAGAATCTGCGGTGAGGTGATGAGCGCACGCGCCACTGCGGCGCGCTGCTTCTGGCCGCCGGAGACCTCGTACGGGTACTTCTGGAGCAGATCTGCAATGCCGAGCTGCTGCGCGAGCGGCAGAAGCTTCGCCTGCATCTCCGGGAAATGCTTGCCCGCCAAAACGAGCGGCAGAAAAATATTATCCTGCAGGGTGAAGGTATCAAGCAGGTTGAAATCCTGAAAAACAAACCCGAGGTTCTGGCGACGGAACGAAGCAATCTCTTTTTCGCCGATGGTCGAGAGTGCACGGCCGTTTAAGAACACCTCACCCTCCGTGGGACGGTCAAGCGCCGCCAGGATATTTAAGAGCGTCGTTTTACCGGAGCCGGACTCGCCCATGATGGCGACATACTCGCCGCGCTCCACGGCAAATGTGACATTCGTGAGCGCCTGCACGCGGCTGCCGCCGAACCGCGTGGTGTATACCTTTTTCAATCCATTGACTTCCAAAACAGCCATAAATAAGTCTCCTTTTTCAATTCGTTGACAAAAGTATACAGCAAAAAGCGGACGCAGAACATCGATTCACCTTACAAAATGAAAGGCGGAGCTTACATTTTTGTAAGGTCACTCCACCTGTAAATTGCTTTCCTTCATATCGAGCGAAAAGGTGCTGCCTGCGCCGGGAGCGGACTGCACGGAGAGCGTGTGGCCGAGCATATCGGCGGCGCGGCGGCTCAGATACATGCCGAGACCCGTCGATTTCTTTTCTGCCCTGCCGTTATAGCCCGTGAAGCCCTTTTCAAAAATGCGCGGCAGGTCTTCCTGTGCGATACCGATGCCGGTATCGCTGACCTTTAAGACCTTGTTCTTTGTGACGGTAACGGTCACGGTGCCGCTTTCCGTATATTTTACGGCGTTTGCGAGCAGCTGACCCAAAATGAACGCCAACCACTTTTCGTCCGTTAAGACCTGCACCGGGGCAATATCGCACTTTAACGCGATGTGCTTGCGGACAAACTGCCCGGCGTACTGCCGCACGACGCGCTTTATGACGGGTTCGACCTCGACTTTGGCGAACACAAGGTCGTTTGACGTGCTGTTTAGGCGCGCGTAATTCAAGGCCATTTCGGCATAGCGGTCTATGCGGAACAGCTCTGCGGAAAGTGCGCGGCTGCGCGGGGTATCTTCTTCGCCGAGCATCAGCCGCATGGCGGAGATGGGCGTTTTGATCTGGTGTACCCACATGGTGAAATAGTCGGTGTTCTCCTCCTGCCCACGGCGGCGGTCGGTCTCACTTTGGGCGAGCTTGGTGCACAGCATGCGCACGGCTTCGTCATAACACACGGCCGTGCTGCCCGAGGGCTCCGGGAGGTCATCGCGCGATTCGGGCAGATTCAAAAGCGCCGATTCCAACCGGCGAAACCGCTTATGAAACCGCAGATAGCTTAAAATAAAGCTTAAAAGTCCCACCGCCGCGCACAGCAGCGCCGCGTACAAAACGGGATCGGCGGGCAAATCGTATAAATAGAGGATCACCGCAAAAATGGCAAAGCACAGCAGCAAAAACGCGATCTGCAAAATGTGTGCGCACAGGTATGAGAAAAACAGCGCGCTTTCTTTTTTCTTCATGGGTCACCTCACAAAACGACATAGCCGCTGCCGACGCGCGTCGTGATGAAATCGGTCAGGCCGATGCCGGAAAGCTTCTTACGCAGGCGGGTCATGTTGACGGTCAGCGTGTTTTCTTCAATGTACAGGTCGTATTCCCAAAGGCGTGTCATGAGCGTTTCGCGGCTGACGACCTTGCCGCGGCTTTCCATAAGCGTCTGCAAAATGCGGAACTCATTGCGCGTGAGCTGCACCTTTTGGCCGTCGTGCGTCACGGTCTCATCGTTCAGGTTCAAAACCACGCCGCCACGCTCAATGACCGGCACACGGTCGCCGAGGTCGTAGGTACGGCGCAAAACGGCGCGAATTTTTGCCATAAGCACGGAGGGGTCAAACGGCTTTGCGATAAAATCATCGCCGCCCATGTCTACCGCCATCACAATATTCATATTTTCCGACGCGCTGGAGACGAAAATGATCGGCACGGCGGATATTTTTCGGATCTCGCTGCACCAGTGGTAGCCGTTAAAAAACGGCAGGGTGATGTCCATGAGGACAAGATGCGGGTCGAAATCCGTAAATTCGCGCAGAACATCGCGAAAATCGCGGACACAGCGCGGGGTAAGCCCCCAAGATTCGATGATGCGGCTGACCGCACCCGCAATAGCCTCATCATCTTCAACAATCAAAATTCTGTGATTTTCCATAGTTTCTCCAATTTACAAATTGTTAGCCTCGCTTCTTCCCGAGTACCCGCTTCAAAAACGCCGCCGAGCGCTCCATGCATTTCAGCTGCTCTATGGAGCCGAAATGTTCTGCCGCAAAGCTGCCGGTGTAACCGGAATCAAGCAAAACACGCATCATTTTTTCAATGGGCAGATTGCCGTCGCCTACCGCCACGGGATACAGCTTGCGGTTTGCGACCGTGACGCACGGACTGCCGGTGTTTTCCGTAAACGCGCGGTCTTTGCAGTGCACGGACGCAATGTACGGACGGAACAGGGAAAAGCTCTTCACCGCGTCCTCCTCATTATAAAGGAAATTTCCGGTATCAAAGCCACAGCGCAGACCGGGCACATGCCGCATAAACCACATAAGCTCATCGGCGCGGGAGTACGGCGCCGTAAGGTTATCGAACTCCTCCATGACAACCGTGATGCCGTGCTTTTCCGCTTCCGCTGTAAGCTCCGTTAAAGACGCCGCCATGCGCAGACGGCGGGTTTCATACTTTGCGCTGCCGCGCACCATTTCGTCCTCCGTCAAAAAACCTGCCACGGCAAGCAAAAACTTGCAGTTTGCTTTTTCGCAGCAGTCTATGACGCGCAGAGATTCCGCACGGTCGTTTTCCGGGGACCCCGTCTCGCTGCCGAAATCGAAAAAATTATAAATGCCGTTCACGCAAAGACCGGCTTTTTGCAGCGCAGGCAAAATTACATCACCCTCGTTTTTGATGCGGTTCGCGTCGAGCTCCACACCGTCAAAGCCAAAGCGTTTTACCACCGCGCACACTTCATCTAATGTAATATTCTCCTGCTTCATGGCTTCTGCCATGTGCTCGTAAAAAACAGAAATTCGGTTCATAGAAACGCCACCTCCAAAAGTATTTTCAGCATAGCAGGCAATGCGGATTTTGTCAATGCAAAACCCGCAAGCAGCACGCGTTCCGCTGCCTTTTCCGAAAATTTTTCCCGGCGGCACAATGTGACAGAATCAAAATTTGTCCCACATGTATACTGGTGTCGGGAGGTGAAAGCGTGACCGTTTATGCCGACCTGCTTTTCATCGTGAACCTCTACATAGACGCGCTTTTGCTCAGCGCGGTACGGCGTTTTTTGCGGCTGCCGCTTACGGGAAAAAGGCTTTTGTTCGCTTCCGTGCTCGGCGGGGTGTTTGGGCTTTCTGCCCTGCTGCCCGCGCTGCCGGGGGTTGTTTTGTTTCCGCTGGCGCTGTTAGAATCGCTTGCGCTGTGCGCGGCAGCGTTTGCGCCAAAGCCGATGACGCAGCTTTTAAAAGCCGTTTTTTTGCTGTTTTTGTTTGGCGCGGCGCTTTCCGGGCTTTTGACGGCTGCGGCGTATTTTCTGCCGATACACGGCATTTTGCTCGCAAACGGCGCGGTGTATTTTAACATTTCCGCATTGACGCTCATTTTGCTCACGTGCGTCTCTTACGGCGTGCTGTACGGCTTCGACCGCCTGTTTCGCAAAAAGGAGCCGGACGTGTTTTTCGCAAAACTGACCATCACACGGCAGGGCAAAACCGTCACGCTGCCGGCGAAAATTGACACGGGGCTGACGCTGACGGAGCCTTTTTCCGGCACGCCTGCCATCGTTGCGGATCGGCGTGCGCTCGGTGACATATTGCCGCCGAATTTCGGAATGCAAAGCACGGAAAATGCTGTTTCTATGCGGCTCATCCCGTTTTCTTCACTCGGAGCGGACGGTGTTTTGCCCGCGTTTCGGCCGGATGCGGCTTCGCTTTCGGGCATATCAATCGAATGCTGGGTGGCCGTGACCGACCGCACGCTTTCCGCAGGGAGTTTTCAGGCGCTCGTCGGCGCCGCCGTGTGTGACGCCGCGCAGATACAGGGTTTAAAACCCGGAAAGGATATCCCATGAAACACGATTTTCTCACCCGCATGCGCGAAATTTTTGCTCACTTTTTATCAAAGCTGAACGAAGACACCTGCCACTACATAAACGGCCCGGAAACGCTTCCGCCACCGCTGACGAAAGCGGAAGAACAGGTGGTTTTTCAGAACATCCGTGACGGAAAACCGAACGCACGCGACCCTCTTATCACGCATAACCTGCGGCTTGTCGTGTACATTGCGAAAAAATTTGAATCGCCTGCCGTGAACGTGGAAGACCTCATTTCCATCGGCACCATCGGGCTCATCAAAGCGGTAAATACGTTCAGCGTGGAGCGCAACATCAAGCTTGCGACGTATGCTTCGCGGTGCATTGAAAACGAGATTCTGATGTACCTGCGCAAAACGTCGCAGCTGAAAAACGAGATCTCGCTCGACGATCCGCTGAATGTGGATTGGGACGGCAACGAGCTCCTGCTCTCCGATCTACTCGGCAGCGACCCCGACATTGTGAATCGCGGCATCGAGCAGGAATCGGAAAAGCAAACGCTGCTCCGTGCCGTTGAAAAGCTTGACCCGCGCGAAAAGCAGATCATGGAGCTGCGGTTTGGGCTGAACCGGCAAAAGGAACACACGCAAAAGGAAGTTGCCGATGCACTCGGCATTTCGCAGTCGTACATCTCAAGGCTTGAAAAGCGCATTTTGCACCGATTGAAGACAGAAATGGAGAAGGCGGGATAAACACGCCATAAACACGACAAAAAGCAGATGTATCTACCGATTTTGGTGACACATCTGCTTTTTCTAAAAAATACACCGGTTTTAAAGTATTCGGTTTATACGAGCTTCAAATATTTGACCCCATACGGCGGCAGCTCCACCCTGCCGTGGATGTCGCTTGTTTCGCCGGTTAAAAAATCGACCGCTTTGTACTCGCCGCGGGCGTCTATGGAACACGGCGCGTTTTCCGCATTGACGGCAACAAACACCGTCTCATGATCACAATGACGCTCAAACAGCAGATTTTTATTCTGAATGGTGATGTTCTTATAATCTCCGTAATTCAATGCGCGGCTTTCGGTCTTCACCTTCGCGAGTTTTTCGATAAACGCGGTCAGCTCATTTTCGACGGGTGCATCGAAGCACGGGCGCAGGGCGTTGTCACCCTCATGCTTTTCGCCCTTTGCGCCCCACTCGCTGCCGTAATACAGGCACGGAATGCCCGGCATGGCGAACAGCACGCCGTACAGCGGGTAAATTTGCTTTTCGTCGTTTAAAATGCTTGCGATGCGCGTTACGTCGTGGTTATCGGCGAAGTTCATCAGGTGCTTGCCGCGGTACAGCGTCCACGGCTCCGGGCCGAACTGCCGCCCGAGCGAATGCGCAATCTCAAAGAGATTCATCGAATTGAATGCAGAGTAAAGCCCTTTGTAGCACTCGTAGTTCGTCACGCTGTGCAGCAAGCCGTCTGCGGTGATGCGGTTGTAATCGCCGTGGATCATCTCGCCGATGAGCACAAACTCCGGCTTTTTGCCGTCGCAGTACGCGCGCAGGCGGCGCATGAAATCTTCATTCAACATGTACGCTACGTCAAGACGCAGGCCGTCGATGCCGAATTCGTCGATCCATCTGCCGACGCAGTTTAAAAGGTACTCGACAACGGTGGGATTATAGAGATTGAGCTTGACAAGCTCGTAATGCCCCTCCCAGCCCTCGTACCAAAAGCCGTCGTTATAGGCACTGTTACCGTCGAAATTCAAGTGAAACCAGTCTTTATAGGGAGAGTCCCACTTTTTCTCCTGCACGTCACGGAACGCAAAAAAGCCGCGTCCCACGTGGTTGAACACGCCGTCGAGTACAACTTTGATGCCGTTTTCGTGCAGCGCATCGCACACGGCTTTGAAGTCTTCATTCGTGCCGAGGCGGCAGTCTATTTTTGTAAAATCACGCGTATCGTAGCCGTGGTTGTCCGATTCAAACACCGGGGAAAAATACACCGCGCCGATATGCAGCTTTTTCAGGTGCGGAATCCACCCTTTGACCTTTTGAATGCGGTTCACGCACACGCCGTCGTTCGGCATGGGCGCACCGGTAAAGCCCAAGGGATAGATCTGGTAAAACACCGCTTCATCTGCCCACATTGTTATATCCGTTCCTTTCAAAAGAGTTATGCCGATTGCAACTTAAAACGTGTACATGCCGTCTGCCGTCTGGCTGATATCCGCGTTATAGAACGCCGTCATGGCTTTAACCATGTACGCAGTATCCTTTTCGCCCGCCGTTTCCACGCAGGAGTGCATCGCGAGCTGCGGGATGCCGATATCGACCGTGTTGAGCGACAGATGACCGTTTGAGATGTTGCCGAGCGTAGAGCCGCCCGCCATATCGGAGCGGTTGTGGAAGATCATCACCGGCACCTCGGCCTTACGGCAGATTTCGCCGAACACGGCGGCGGAAACGGAATCCGTCGTATACTTCTGGTTTGCACTGTACTTGACGACGATGCCGCCGTTTAAGTAGCAGCGGTTCGTCTGGTCACACTTTTCCGTGTAGTTCGGGTGCACGGCATGGGCATTATCGGCGGAAAGCATGAAGCTATCCGGCATTTTGCGCAGCCACTCCGCTTCGGGGATATTGAGCGCGGAAGCGATGCGACGCACGGTATCCGTGAGGAACGTGGAATCTGCGCCCTGCTTTGTCAGCGAGCCGACTTCTTCGTTATCGAACACGGCGCTGATGAGCAGCTTTTCTTTGTTTTCCGCGTTCAAAAACGCTTCCGTTGCGGAGAACGCGCACTGGAGGTCGTCGAGGCGCGGGGATGCAATAAATTCGTTCTCCATGCCGAATACAACGCCGTGCTGGCGCGGATAGAGGAACATATCGCTCGAGATGACGTCTTCCTTTTTAACGCCTGCCTCTTCCGCGATGAGCGCGTTATAATCGGCGTTTTCGCCGCCGAGCAAGGGCAGCAGATCGACCTGCGGGTTTAACTTGTGGTCTGCCATGCCGCGCGTCATGTGAATGGCAAGGCTCGGGATGATGCACAGGTCGCGGTCAATGTTCAAAAGCACGCTCTTTACGCCGCTTTCGGTACGCACCACGGCGCGGCCGGCAAGCGACAGCGGACGATCAAACCACGTGGAAAGGATCATGCCGCCGTAGCCTTCGGTGTTGAGCTTTTTGTAGCGACCCTCTACGGTGATCTCCGCGCCGCTCTTTACGCGGAACGTCGGGGAATCGCTGTGCGCGGAGACAATCTGCATGCCGTTATAGTTTTCCGGCACGGAGAACGCCAAAACAGAAGAACCGTTGCGCGTCGTAAAGTAGCGCTTGCCCTTTTCGAGCGTCCAGGTTTCGTTTTCAAGCAGGCGAATGCAGCCCGCATCTTCCAACATTACACATATATTTTTCACCGCATGAAAACACGACGGAGAAGCGTCGATAAACTTCAGCAGCTTTTCGGTGGTTTCAGAAGTCTTTAACATTTCGGTCATTCCTTTCCTTGTTTCTATACATCATAGCACAAAACGACAAATATGGGTAGAGCAAATTTCAGAAAAAAAGACCGCCGCACCGAAACAGTACGACAGTCTTTAAAAAATTAATTCATTTGCACGCATTTCCAATGGCTTCGTTCACGCGCTCGCGCAGATCAGGCAGATAGGACGATGTGCGCGGATAGTTTGCAAACGTCATGCTTTCGCCGTCTCCGAGCAGCTTTAAGACGCTTTCGCGCCCGAGCTTTTCTTCGGCGAGCGACAACGCGCGCATATCATAAAGCGCCATGGCGAAAACCTTTTGCCGCAGCGACGGCAGCGGGCCGTTTTCGCCGGGATAGACGGAAAATCCGTCGCCGCCCGGAAACGCGCCACCTGCATCCGTCACCTTGAACGGATCGATAACAGCTTTGGAGAGCTGCGAGTTCCAGAAGTTATAGCCCCAGTGCAGGAAGCCCGTGATATGATACTTCCACATCTGCACGCCCAAAATGCGATTGCGGTTTGAGGGCATCGCAAGGAAACGGTTGCCCACGTCCATGCACTGGCTACAACAGGTGTACGCCCACAGATCCGGCACATCGTTTTCGATAAACGACGTGATATGATTCGTTGCAACGACGGGGTGCTTGACGAGTCCCTCCGCGTAGTAATCATACGACGAGAGCGCGTCGCGCAGAATGCAGCCGGGCAAATACGGCTCCACAACAGCTTTCGCCTTTAAGTAGTCCGCCTTGTGCTCCTCGCTCGGCTCGTCCGAAATGTGGAACATAAGGTCACTTTTTTCAACGCCTACTTCTTCAAAGAATGTAAGCAGCTGCGGCAGCAGCGCATGCAATAATGCCGCGTATTCCGGGTCGGTTGCCGCAGTATGCCAACCGAATTTCAGCTTGCGTTCGCCGTTTTCGGTGACGTAGATATTCGGCGCACATTTTGCACCCCACTGTGTGAAGAAGTGGGAAATCTCAAACTTAGAAATGCCGCAGTCCTTTGCGGTTTCCACCCAGCGGGCAAGCCTTGCGAAATCAAAATGATAACCCGCATCGTTCTTTGTGATCTCCACAAGCTGCGTGCACGGGCGTTCTTTGCCGATCTCGGTATCGAGCGCGGGAGTGAACACCGGCGTCAGGATCATGTTCATGCCGTGTTCCGCCGCCATGCGCATATACTTGTCTAACAATGCCCAGTGCTCTTTTGAGTAAATCTCCACGCCGTAGCGCGCTGCGATGCAGTCGCCATGGAACCACTGCGTGAACGTGAGCTTCTGCTCCGGCAAAGTGACCGGCACGACCGTCAAACGGAAAATTTCGCTTTTGCCGTTTGCGCTGATCTCCACGGGGTAATCGCCGCCCGCGGCATCGTCGTTCACTTTTAGGCTCACCCACAGCACCTCGCGGCCGTTGACGTTCACCGCGCCGTCCGTGACGGGATACAGCACATCCGGGAACGTGCTCGGCGCTATTGTGATGTAGTCGTCATCGAACCTGTCCGGGTACGCGGAAAGCGTGCACGGCACATAGCCCTCGCGGTACACCGCCACTTTAACGGGTGCATCGGTGCGCACCTCAATGTAGTGCTCGCCCTCGCCCGTGACGATGGCCTGAAACGCGGTCTCTTCTCCGCGCAGAACGCTCGCCTTCGGGTACGGCGCAAAGGTCTTTTCTTCCTGCGTCATGACTTTTTCCATCGGTGAAAGAAGCTGGATCGTTGTCTGCATGGATTTTTCCTCCCCTAAGTTGACCGTGTCAAACTGTGTAAAATCCGGTATATAACGTTCGCCGGCGGCGCTGCGCTTTTGGCAGAAGCCGGGCAAACCCAGTTCCAACATATAATTTTGTACCTTGCGGCTCTCCCGCAGGGTGATGCGGCGGTTGATGTCCGCAAATTCCGGCTCGCGCAAAACACGTCCCATCGGCGTATACTGGCTCATCAGGCTCACGGGCACGCCCGGGAAATGCTGTTTGATGAGCTCCAGCGCCTGCATGGAATTGCGCGTGTGGCCGGGCAAAATGAGTTGTCGAATGATGATGCCCTTTTGCAGCATACCGTTTTCGTCGTACACATTTTCGCCCGTCTGTCGCACCATTTCATGAATGGCAGCAAGCGCCGTTTCACAGTAGTGCGGCGCATTGGAAAGCCGCACGGCGAGATCGTCGTCCGCATATTTGAAATCCGGCAGGTAAATGTCGACGAGCCCATCTAACATGCGCAGTGTCTCGACCGATTCATACCCGCCGCAGTTGTAGACAACGGGCACGCGCGGCTTATAGATGCGCAGCGCTTCGGCAATTTGCGATGCAAAGTGCGTCGGCGTAACAAGGTTGATGTTGTGCGCGCCCATAGCTTCGAGTTTTTTTATCGTCTCGATGAATTCTTCAACCGTAAAATCCTTGCCGTGCAGGCTTTCACCGGAGATCTCACTGTTCTGGCAAAACGCGCAGCGCAGCGAGCAGCCGGTAAAAAAGATCGTGCCACTGCCGCGCGTACCGCTGATGGGCGGCTCCTCCCAGTAGTGGAGCTTCGCGCGCGCAATGTGCATTTTGTCGCCGCTTTGGCAGTAGCCGCGCATGATTTCACGGTCAACACCGCATTTTCGCGGGCACAGTGTGCAAACGCTCATGCGTTTTGTTCCCTGAGCATCAGGAACCCGGCGTTAGAGCCGCGCTTGCCGCGCGTCACGCGGTGTGAAAACAGCAGGTCGCTGTTGCACATGGTGCACACACCGCCCGTTGTGATGTGCTCGGGCAGCACGCCTGCACCTAATAAGAACGCACGGTTGCACGCCCAAAGATCAACGTGGAATTTGCCGTTGCCGTCGTCCGTGACGAATTTGTCGCTGTCGGGCAGCGCGAGGAATTCCTCCGCACACGGGGCGTCCACCTCAAAGCACTCCTTTGCAATGGACGGACCGATGGCCGCGAGCAAATCCTCGGGGCGGGCATCAAATTCCTCCTGCATTTTCTCTACGGTAGCTTTTGCCATGCCGTTCACCGTGCCGCGCCAACCGGCGTGCGAAAGCCCAATGGCGTGATGAATGGGGTCGTAGAAGTAAAGCGGCACACAGTCCGCCGCGTAAATGAGCAGCGGCAGATTCGGCTCATCCGTCACAAGGCCGTCCACGCTTTCCATGTCCTTCGGCTTCCAAATACCTGTGCCGGCGTTTTTCATCGTGACACGGCGCACGTTCGTGTGGTGATCCTGCGCGCCCGCCGTTATATTCTCTACAGGAATATTCGCCGCTTGAGCGATGAGACGGAAATTCTCTTTTACATTTTCGTCGCTGTCGCCGCGGTTGAAGCCGAGGTTCATAGCGGCAAACTCTTCTTCACTCACGCCGCCGATGCGCGTGGAGAAGCAGTGCGTAAGGTACGGGATATTCTCCCACGCCTTAAACGTCAGCAGTCCCACACCGTTTTCCTTGATTGTCAGACGCATATCGGCGATGTCTGCGTTTTCGGCGCGGCGCGGCTTTTCGATTTTCGGCAGCGGAATGGATTTGCGGCTCACGATAATACCCTCATACTTCTGCTTCACGCGCAGCTGACCGCAGAATTCGTAGCCGCACTTTTCGCACTTAAATGTGCTGCGCAGACTCTTGTTTTTTACAGTCCATTTGCCGCGGCGCTTTGCTTCGCCGCCGCATTTTTCGCACGTGAAATGCAGATGCTCCTTTTCGATCAACGGGCTGTTCACGTCACAGATATACGTCGTTTTAAACGTGATGCGTCTGTAAAACTCCGGGTCCTTGCAGTCCTGAATAAACGGGCGGAACGTATCCTTTGTGTAAATGCGCTCCAGCACCATGGCGGACAGCACGCTGTCGTCGAGCGCGCGGTGGTGGTCGAGCGCGCCGTCATCAATGGAAAGCAGCTCTGCCGCTTTGGAAAGCCCAAGCTGCTCCTTGCCGTCCTCGCCAAGGCGCTTTTCCACGTACTGCTGTAAATCGACATAGCGCTGCAAAAACGGAACGGTCTCCCCACCGCCGAAATAGCGGCAGTTTTCAATCAGCGCCAGAATGTCCGACGTGCCCCACGTGGCAATCACGCAGTCGCCCGCCCATTTTTTGAAGCGGCTCATCACCTGCATGTACGGGCGTGCGTCCAAAAGATTCGCATCCGTAATGTTGGTGAGGTCCGAGATAATCGCGCTGATCTTTTTTGTCACCTGCGGTTTGACAAAGCAGGAAAACCGGTCTGTGATATTCAGTTGTGCATCGAGCTTGACAGCGCCGAACTCGATAATCTCATTGATAAAGCCGTGGAGACGGCGGCTGTACGCACCGTTCCACTCCAGATCCAAAATAACGATATTCATTGGCTCTCCGTGTGTCTTTTCCGTTGGTCAGGTTTATAAATTACTTCTTTTTCGCAGCCTGCTTCATGCGCAGCTCTTTGCTCAGCACCATTTTGCGCATGCGGATGCTCTTCGGCGTGATCTCCACAAGCTCGTCGTCCGCGATGAACTCGAGGGACTGCTCCAGAGAGAGCACGGTGTGCGGGGTCAGCTTCAGTGCGTCGTCGGAGCCGGAAGCACGGGTGTTTGTCGCGTGCTTCTTCTTGCAGACGTTGATGACGATGTCGTCGCCCTTCGGGTTGCTGCCGACAATCATGCCCTCGTAAACCGGTACGCCCGGCCCGATAAACAGGCGGCCTCTGTCCTGTGCGTAGAACAGGCCGTAAGCCGTGGATTCGCCGGTCTCGTGTACAACGAGAGAACCGGTGCTGCGCTGCTGAATATCTCCCTTATACGGCTCGTAGCAATCGAACACGTGGTTCATGATGCCGTTGCCGTTCGTGTCCGTAAGGAACTCGGAGCGGTAGCCCATGATGCCGCGGGACGGGATCTTGAATTCGAGGTGTGTGGTGCCGCTGTCGCGGGTACCCATGTTGAGCAGCTCTGCCTTTCTGGTGCCGAGCTTTTCCATGACCGCGCCGACGTAGTTATCCGGAACTTCAATCATCAAAAGCTCCATCGGCTCCAGCTTCTTGCCGTTTTCTTCCTTGAAAATAACGCTCGGGCGGGAGACCTGAAATTCGTAGTTCTGGCGGCGCATCTGCTCGATAAGAATGGAGAGGTGCAGCTCGCCGCGACCGGATACCTTAAACGTATCGGCGGAATCCGTCTCTTCCACGCGCATAGCAACGTTCGTTTCGACCTCCTTAAACAGGCGGTCGCGCAGGTTGCGGGAGGTGACATATTTGCCCTCGCGGCCCGCAAACGGGGAATTGTTGACCATGAACATCATAGAAACGGTCGGCTCGTCGATCTTGACGAACGGCAGCGGCTCCACGTGCTCCGGGTCGCAGGCGGTCTCACCGATATTGAGGTCTGCCATGCCGGAAACGGCCACGATGTCGCCGAGCTCTGCGCTCTCTGCGTCCACGCGCTTGAGGCCCTCAAACTGGTAGAGCTTCGTAATGCGCGCGTTGCGTTTTTCGTCGCTTGTGCTGCTGCAGATGGTAACGGTCTGGCCGACCTTTACGGAGCCGCGCTCCACACGGCCGATACCGATACGGCCGACGTACTCATCATAGTCAATATTTGAGAACAGCACCTGCGTCGGGCCGTCAAGGTCACCCTCCGGCGCCGGAACATCGTTTATAATGGCTTCAAACAGCGGCTTCATGTCCGTGCCCTTTTCGTCCGGCTGGTTCATGGCGTAGCCGTCACGTGCGGAAGCGTAGACCACCGGGAAATCGAGCTGGTCTTCGTCTGCACCGAGCTCAATGAAGAGGTCAAGCACTTCGTCCACGACTTCAAGCGGACGTGCGCCCGGACGGTCGACCTTATTGACGACAACGACCGGCTTTTTGCCAAGACCAAGCGCCTTCTTTAAAACGAAGCGCGTCTGCGGCATACATCCCTCAAACGCATCGACAAGCAGCAGAACGCCGTCTACCATCATCAGAATGCGTTCCACCTCACCGCCGAAATCGGCATGGCCCGGGGTATCGACAATATTGATTTTGATGTCATTGTACATGACAGCTGTGTTTTTGGATAGGATCGTAATGCCGCGCTCACGCTCCAAATCACCGGAGTCCATGACGCGCTCGGTTACGGCTTCGTTGCTGCGGAAAACGCCGCTCTGTCGCAGAAGCTGGTCCACAAGGGTGGTCTTGCCGTGGTCAACGTGTGCAATAATGGCTACGTTGCGCAAATTTTCTCTTTTTCCCATCTTTATCAATCCCTTTCTTTATCGTTCTTAACTTCAAACTGCTTCAAAAAATTCAAAACCGGCCCGCCGTTTTGCATGCGCGGGATACGGCAAAAAACGGATTAAAAACTCGGTTTGCTCGTTAACCGAAATATTATACCACTTTTCGCGCGTTTTGTGAATATGTTCCGCCTTGGCGAAACCGCTGAAATATTGGGTTTTTGCGTTTTTTCTTTTGTCCTGCTTTCCTTGACGGCGGGCTTTGTTCGTGCTATTCTTGTATTGATTTTGAAACAGAGGAGTGCAAAACCTTGAAGAGGATCTTGAATTTCGGCTCACTCAATACAGACTATGTTTATAAGGTCGACCACATTTTGCAGGGCGGTGAGACCATTCAAAGCGAAAGCCGCACCGTGTTCCCGGGCGGCAAGGGGTTAAACCAGTCCATTGCGCTTGTGCGGGCGGGGCTTTCCGTCTGCCACGCGGGGCTCATCGGCACGGACGGCGAGCACCTGCGCGATTTATTGAACCAAAACGGCGTAGATACTTCCCTCATCGAAACGCGCGATATGCCGGGCGGGCACACCGTCATTCAGGTCAGCCGAGAGGCACAGAACGCCATTCTGCTTTTCGGCGGCTCCAACGGGGCTGTGGATGAAGCATATGCCGATCGCGTGCTTGCACAATTCGGCGCAGGCGACATTCTTCTGCTGCAAAACGAGATCAGCGCGCTGCCGTATATTCTCGAAAAAGCCCATGCGCGCGGCATGGAGATCTGGCTCAATCCGTCCCCGATGAACGAAAACGTTTTAAAGTGCAATCTGTCGCTCGTTTCCGTGTTCGTTTTGAACGAAGTGGAGGGCGAACAGCTGACCGGTACAAAGATTCCCACCGCTATTTTGGATAAGCTCCTTCAAAAATACCCGCACGCCGCCGCAGTCTTAACGCTCGGCAGTAAAGGCGCGTGGTACGCCAAAGAAGATAAGCGCGCGTTTGCCCCGGCGGAGCTTGTCCGTGCGGTCGATACCACCGCGGCCGGCGATACGTTCACGGGCTATTTCATGCGCGGTATGCTGGATGGGCTTTCGCCGAAAAAATCGCTGACCCTCGCGGCAAAAGCCGCTGCCATTGCGGTCTCGCGCCCCGGTGCCGCACCGTCTATTCCCCTATATGCAGAAGTTATGAGCGAAAGGAACTGAAAATATGAGTGATTTCAGAGTTGCAGTACGCAGAACGAACGAGTGGGACGGCCCGTCCATGCTCAAAATTTACACACCCTACGTCGAAAAGACACACTACACGCCTGACACCGAAGTGCCGACGCTCGCCGAGTACGTGCAGCGCATCGACACCTATACATACGGCCGTATGTGGATTCTGACGGAGATCAACAACCAGACGGCGGGATTCTGCTTTTTGACCGACCGCGATATTCCGAAAGACGACCTGTTCTCTGCCGACGCACAGCTGTACGTCTCCGAAAAATGTCTGCACAGCGGCGTGGGCACGTCTTTATACAGCCTGATGCTGGACATCATGCACCATGCAAATTACCGCCGCGTTACAGCGCACATCAATCTGCCGAACGATGCCGCCGTGGCATTCCACAAAAAGATGGGTTTTCACGAGATCTCCGAAACAGACGGTGTTCTTTTAATGGAGCGCGCCATTGAGCCGGAAGACCCGAACGCAAAGCGCTTCACGAAAGCCTACCTCATCTTAGCGCAGGACTACGAGGCCGCGCGTGAGCACGCCGCCACATTTGTTAAAGAAGGTACGGTGGTATAATGGGCCCCTACGAATACGAAGTGGCGAGCATCGACGGCGACTACGCCGTTTTGCGTCGAACGGACAATGACACGCACGATGAAATTCTGGTCGCTCGCGCGCTTTTGCCGGAGGAGATCGACATCGGCACCGCGCTGCACTACGAAATGTTCACCTATTCCATCGTTTAACATTTAATTATTGGCAAAAATAGCCAAATATTTTTCCCTTTGATTTGGGTAAACCGTTCATTGAACTCGTGTTGCTTTCTTGGTACAATGATACTTGTAAACTAACACGCAGCGAAGAGGTTCTACAAACGCGGTTTACCCTTATTTTCTACGGAACGGTTTACCTTAATCTTACTTTTTAGGAGTTGTTGTATCATGTCCAAGCCGTCCGGTGCCATCGACATGACGCAGGGCAAACCGATCAACCTGATGCTTCGTTTTGCGCTGCCCATGATGATCGGCAGTATTTTCCAGTCGCTTTATTCCATGGTGGACTCCGCCGTGCTCGGCCGCTTCGTCGGCTCGCACGCGCTGGCCGCCATCGGTGCCACCACGTCCACAACGGGCCTCATCCTGCTGCTTGCAACCGGCGTGACGAGTGCCATTTCCATCGTGCTTTCGCAATACGTCGGCGCAAACGACACCGACCGCGTGCGCAAGGGCATCGTCGCCTCCGGGTGGATCACCCTTTTGCTCGGCGTTGTTCTGGGTCTCATCAGCGTTTTCGCCGCGCGGCCGCTCATGCAGCTTTTAAAAACGCCGGAAGACGTCATCGACATGTCCGTTTTATACATTCAGATTGTCTGCGGCTGCGGCATCGCACAGTTTGCGTATAACGCCGCGGCATCTATCCTGCGCGCACTCGGCGACAGCAAAACACCGCTGTATTTCCTCATTCTGTGCTCCATTTTGAATGTTATCCTCGACCTCATCAGCGTCATCGGTCTCAACATGGGCGTTGCGGGTGTCGCCGTTGCAACGGTCGGCTCGCAGGCCATCTCTGCCGCCATCTGCATCCTCGTCATGTTCCGCAAATACCCCGATCTGATGCCGAAGCGCCACACCCTGCGCCTGGATATGCCCGTTAGCCTTAAAATATTCGGCATGGGTGCGCAAATGGCTCTGCAAAGCCTGTTTCTTTCCGTCGGCATGATGGTCATTACGCGCGTCATCAACGGCTACGGCTCCAACGTTGTCGCGGCGTTCACCGTCGGCAGCAACGTACAGAACCTCGCCGTGATGCTGTTCAGCAATTTCTCGTTCGGCTTTTCCGTCTATGTCGGGCAGAACTTCGGCGCGAAAAACGCAGAGCGCATCAAGCTTGGCGTGCGGCAAATCTTCCTGCTTGTCGGCGGTCTGAGCATTTTTGCAGGTGTGCTGACACTCATTTTTTCTGAGCTGCTCGTCTCGCTGTACGTCAAGCCGAACGAGACCGAAGTCATCGCGTATTCGCTCGAATTCATCCGCATTCAGGCGTGGTTCTTCCCGTTCCTCGGATGGATCTGGCTTTATAACAGCACCGTCAAGGGCATGGGCAAAATCAACATTTCCATGGTCTCCTCCGTTGTGGAGCTGTGCAGCAAGATCGGTCTTTCGTTGCTTCTGCCCATCTGGATCGGCACCACAGGTATTTGGTTTGCCGCGCCGATCGGCTACATTCTGGGCATCATCCCGCTGCTCATCTACTATTACAGCGGCCGCTGGAAAAAGCTGCTCACCGTCCCCGCCGCAGAACCCGCAAAGGCGTAAAATACAACAAAACGGCAAAAGTCCGAAGCACCTAAACCGTGTTTCGGACTTTTTATTCTATCTTAAAATTTCATCCCAGCATCACGTCCAAAAGCATCATTAGTGCAAAGCCCGTCACAATGCCCATTGTCGCCGCATACGGCTGCGCTTTCTGGTTGCGCTGACACTCGGGGATGAGCTCGTGCACCGCGACTAAGATCATCGCGCCCGCCGCAAAGGACAGTGCAAACGGCAAAACGGCTTCAATGTACACGGCAAGCAAAGCGCCCAAAACGCCCGCAATTGGCTCCACAAAGCCGGAAGCCTGCCCGATGAAAAAGCTCTTTCTTCTGGAGCACCCCTCACGGCGCAAAGGCAGCGAGACCGCCGCGCCTTCGGGGAAATTCTGCAAACCGATGCCCACGGCCACCGTCACGGCACCCATCAGCGCTTCCGGCGTATAGCCGCCGTTTTTCAGCGCACCGAACGCCACGCCCACGGCGAGCCCCTCCGGGATATTGTGTAGCGTGATGGAAAGCACCAATAAAATGATGCGGTTCAGCCGTGCGTTTTTCTCGCCCTGCGCTAAAGCGGAGCGCCGCTGCGCGTAGGTCACGCATTTATCGGAGCCCCACATGAACAATGCACCGCAGAGAAACCCGAGTGTCGCCACCAAAAACGCAGGCATGCTTCCCGCCGCCTCCGCGCGCTCGATGGCCGGCTGCAAAAGTGACCAAAAGCTCGCCGCAACCATCACCCCGGCGGCGAAGCCGAGCATCAAATTGAGAATTTTGGGGTTCGGCGATTTAAACAGCACCACCGTGGCAGCACCAAGCGCCGTGACGAGCCATGTCCCCAGCGTCGCCAACAACGCATAAAATACAATATCATTCATTTTCAGCCCTCCTGATTTTATTATATGGAGAGGGAAAAAATGGGTGAAAAAAGCACGCGGTTTTTAAAGCCGCGTGCTTGCCGTATTAAATTGATCGGATAATCTTCCACGCTTCCGTCAGCCGCTCCAAGCTCCACGCGGCATTCGCGGGGCTGGTGCTCGGCAGAACCGTTTCCGGCAGGTCGATCTCTTTCGTCAGATATTTTTGATACAGCTTGTGCGCCATTTGACCGTTTGTACACACATGCGTGATGTTCGCTGTCGATAAAATCACGGAAAGATCATTCGGCACAACGTTTTTGATGCTCGCGTCAGCCGAGCCCGTTACGTCGCACGAGGCAATGACGTCCCACAAGGCAACTTTATGCTTTAGCAAAAGCGCCTTCTTTTCGGGGACATTCCCCGGCACCGGTTCACCGAAAACCGCGCTCAAGACGCGCCAAAAGCGGTTTTGCGGGTGCCCGTAGAAAAACGCCGCTTTTCTCGACTGCACAGACGGAAACGAGCCCAAAACGAGCACGCGGCTGTTTTCGTCGAACACCGGCGGAATTTCGTGCTGCACCATCAGTGTACCTTCTCGGCAAAATCCTTCTTGCGCTGCTCGTAGGCCTCCATGTTTTCCGCTTCAAACGCAAGCATCACATCGCCCGCACCCATCAGGTTCAAAATGTACTTTGTAAACGGCGGATTCAAAACCAAGATCGGCCCCACAAGGTATGTGCCGAAGAAGTTGTTTACGCGGATGCCCTCGTATTTCGCCTTTATATTGAGCCCCACACCTTTGTTTTTCACGAACAAGCCGTGCGATTCATCCGGCGTGTAGGCCATCGTGAACTGCGTCTTAAAGCCCATGATGACATTGCCGTCAAATTCGCCCTCAAAGTCGCTGTTGTGGCGGTGCATCATGTTGCGCTTTGCGTACAAACGATAAAGCCCAAGGCATTCTACGCGGCTGCCGTCCTCGTTTTCAATGTAATCGCCGAAGATTTCGAGCGCATTGCCCGTGAAAAGGAACACCGTGCCGTCGTCAATGGCTTTTTGGATTTTCTCCTTCAGCGGCATCAACTTGCGGATGACCTGCTCCTGCATACGCTCCGTCATGGGACCCATATACACAAGGTTCATTTTTTCTTCGGTAAAGCGCACATCGTCGCTGAATTTCGTGCGGATAAACTCCGCCTCCGGCAGCGTTTTTTCAAGGTAGACCATATTGTACGCGTCGCCGAACAGGTTGCAGAATTCCGGGAAAAGGACTTCTATTTTCATTTCGTCTCGCCCTCCTTCTCACGTTCGATCATCTTATCGCGAATGTCATTTGCCAAACGAATGGTGTATACGTCGTACAGAATAAAGACTGTGTCCGCTTCTTTCGAGACCGCCGCAGGCGTATCGCTTTCATCGCGCATGTGCACGATCTTCTCCGCCGGCACACCGGCCAGAAGCGTGCGCACATACGTATCGTGGTGGCGCGCACCGGCAATGACGACCTGCACGATGCTCGGGTCATTTAAAAACTCAAAATCGGTGTCGTAGAACCACGCGGTGTTCTCCACGGTGTGGCGCGCATCGAAGTAGTCGTCGAGAAACATCACAACGGACTTTTTGCCCGGCGCGTTACGGATATTTTCAAACGCACGGGAGCACGCAATGGGGTTCTGCCCTTTTGCAAGGTGCAGAATGTACTTTCTGCCGTTCACTTCTTTTTCAGAGTAACGCGTCTCGCTGATGCCCATTTTCTCCATGGAATTGCGGATTTTTTCTTCGGAAAGGCCGAATTCACGCAGCGTCGCAATGGCGGCAAGGGCGTTATAAATATTGATGTTCGTACTGTTCAAAAGCGGGTATTCCGATTTTTTGCCGCCCACCACCACGTTCATCCTCATGTCTTTCGTATCGATGTCCGTTGCAAGGTAGTCGATGTCCGGCGAGCGGTAGCCGCAGGCTTCGCAGTGCACACGGCCGATATGATGGTAGCGCACAATGTCGTGCACAAGCGGACCGTGGCATTTGGGGCAGGCAGGCACATCATTTACGATATTGTCGCATTCCTTTTTGTCCGTGTCAAGGTGGTCGATGCCGAAATACACGCGGTCGTTTTCGGGCTTAATGGAGCTGCAAAGCGGGTCGTCGCCGTTCAAAACGAGCTTTGTGCCCTTCGGAATTTCCTTATTCAGAATATCGAGGATAAACTCCGCGTGCGCGTTGCGCTTATAAGAATCACGGAAAATGTTCGTGCACAGCACAATGTCCGGCTGCATATAGGGGTAAATGTTCGGCGCAGAGCGCTCATCGAGCTCAAACACCGCAAGGTCACACTTCGGCTTGCCGAAAAAGTGACTGTTCGCAATGAGCGTAGATGCCACGCCGGTCGCGACATTTGTGCCGGAGCGGTTGCACATGAACTCGATGCCGTTATCCTCCAAAACATCCTCGATCATGTTCGAGACAGTCGTTTTGCCGTTCGTGCCCGTAATGCCGATGATCTTCTTCGGTTTCGGCATGCGCCCGATAAAATCCGGGCACAGAATAATAGCCCAAGAACCCGGCATGGACGTGCCCTTTCGCCCGATGAGCTTTAAAACCAGCGCCGTACCGCGGGCGAACATCAGCGCAAAATAAAAGCGTAAATTTCGTTTCATTTTCTTCATTCCTTCCAATCAGTTTTAAAAAATCGTGTGCGCAGCAGCTCTAATGTATCCAGAATATATTCCTTGTCCTCGGCAGAAAGCTCTGCGGAGCAATGCTCAAATTCCTGCATAAAGCGTGCGTATTCATTTTGAAAAGCAGCGTTCGATTCCGTTTGCAGCAGAGAATCCACCGAGATCTGCATGGCATTCGCGATCTGTACCAGCGCCTTTCTGCCCGGTGTGCGTTTTCCGTTTTCTATGCGGCTGATATAAAACTCATCCAAATCGCACCGGTCTGCAAACTGGCGCTGTGTCAGCCCGTTTTCCACGCGATACTGTCTGATTTTTTCACCCAAAAAATTTTTCATTCGTTTCCTCTTTTTTCGCACTTCCTTTTTTTAATCCATTATACCCAATCCATATCGCATTCTTAATGGTAAAAAGTGCAAGTATTGACTATTTGTACATGTAGTGTTATACTATTTTTGTTTTTGACAATACCGCATATAGCGTTTTCGGTGCAGCTTTTGAAAACGCATACAAAACGGGAGGAACCCTTTTGAAAAAATCACTTCGCTTCTATTTTGCTCTCTTTTTTGCCAAGTGCACGGCGCGTATTTTAAAGCTCATCGGGCGAAAGGGCACATCCATGCCGGGCTCTTGGGCCATTATTCTGTGCCCGGATTTTCTGGGGCGCATACCGCGCCCGAAAACCGTCGTCATGGTGGCCGGAACAAACGGCAAAACAACCGTCTGCAATTTAACAGAAGACATTTTAACGGACAACCATGTGGAATACGTCTGCAATCGCTTTGGTGCAAACGTCAACACGGGTATTGCTTCGGCGCTCATTGCCGATTCCACTTTTTTCGGCAACCCGAAGCATGATCTTGCCGTTTTTGAATTTGACGAGCGCTCGGCAGAAAAGATTCTCTCCTATATACAGCCGGATTATTTCGTCTGCACCAATCTCTGCCGCGATGCGCTCGACCGCAACGCAAATGTGGAATTCATCGCCGATCTCTTAAACAAAAATCTAAACGACAGCGCCACGCTCATTTTAAACGGTGATGACCTCATCACAAGCCACTTAAAGCCGCAGAACCCACGCGTGTACTTCGGCATTGATAAGCTCCCGCGCGACGATGCCGCACGCCCGAATCTTGTGCGGGACATCACCGCCTGCCCGCAATGCGGCGCGCCGCTTTCCTACCGCTTTCTGCGATATAATCACATTGGCCGCGCGCATTGCCCAAATTGCGATTACGGCTCGCCGAACATCGATTACGAAGCAAAAACGGTCGATCAAACTGCCATGCGCTTCACGCTTTTAGCACCGCAGGGCGAAGAGACCTACCGCCTGCTCGGCAAAAACATCACCGACCTTTATAACGAGCTCACCGCCGTCACGCTTTTAAAAACGCTCGGACTTTCGCAAAAGCAGATCGCATCCTCGCTCGAAAAAACGGAGCTCACCCGCACGCGCTATGATATTCAGTCAGCCAGTGACAAAGAAATTGTACTCTGCCTTGCCAAAGGCCAAAGCCCCATCGCAAGCTCGCGTGTGTTTGAGTTCATCGCGGAGCAGAACATCCCCTGCGCCGTCGTGCTCATGAACTACGACCGGCACGACGCGGCACATTCTTCGGAAAATACCGCATGGCTTTACGAAGCGGACTACGAATTTTTGAATACCGATTGTGTGCGTGAGCTCATAACCGTCGGCAGCCGTTGTTACGATTACCAAGTGCGCGCCCTGCTCGCCGGTATTCCGCAGGAAAATATCCGTTGTGCCGAAAAACCGGAGAACACCGCCGCATTGGTCAATTTTAAAAACGTCAAGCGCGTGTATATTCTGCACGCCGTGTTCACCCGCGCCGCCGCAGAGCAGCTCCGCGACTGCCTGATTGAACGTGCCAAAAAGGAGACTGCAAATGAAAATTGAGATTCTATTTCCGGAGTGTTGCAATCTTTTCGGCGATTACGGCAATGTGCTGCTTTTAAAAGCCTGCCTGCCAAACGCGGAATTCATCGAGACCGCGCTCTATGAAACACCGCAGTTCGTAAAAGATCCCGTCGATCTCGTCTACCTCGGCTCCATGTCCGAGCACACACAGGAAAAGGTCATCGAAAAGCTGCTGCCGCATAAAGCGCAGCTTGCAGCGCAAATTGAAAAAGGACGCTGCTTCCTTTTCACCGGCAATGCCGTGGAGGTTTTGTTCCGCGAAATTCGCGATGGCAGCCGTCGCATACCGGGGCTTGCTCTTTTTGATCTTTACGCTGTGCGGGATTACAACCACCGCTATAACGGCAATTTTCTCGGCATGTTCCAAAATATGCGCCTGCTCGGCTGCAAAACGCAGTTCACCATGGCTTACGGCGACAACAGCGCTTACTATTTTGCCAAAGCGGAGCGTGGCATGGGACTAAACAAAAGCTCCGACTTAGAGGGCGTGCATATGCACAACTTTTTCGGCACGTATCTCGTGGGCCCGCTTCTCACCATGAACCCCGCATTCACGCGCTATTTACTGCACCTGATCGGTGTCGAAGCGAAAACGCTCCCCTTTGAAAATGCGCTTGAAGAAGCCTATGCGGCACGCCTGAAGGAATTTGCCGATCCCGCCACCGAAATGGAAAAAGAGGGCGATAATAACCAATTAAAACTCGGATTTTTACGAAAATTCCATTGATTTTTTGCAAATACTCTTGTATAATTGAATCAGATTTCAAAACCACAGGAGGAGTTCACCATGAAAACTTTACCCGTAGCGGTACAGGTTTATTCTGTCCGCGATGACGCTGAGCGCGATTTTAAGGGCACCATGCAGAAAATCAAGGACATGGGCTATGACGGCGTTGAGCTTGCAGGCCTTTATGGCATGAAGCCGGCGGAAGTCAAGGCGATTTTGGAAGAAGTGGGCCTCGTTCCGCTTTCCGCACACGTTCCGTTCCAGGAGCTCGAAGCCGACATCGAAGGCACGGTCGCACAGTACAAGGAGATCGGCATGCAGTACATTGCCATCCCGTATCTGATGGAAGAAGATCGTCCGGGCACTGAGAAGTTCCTCAAGAACATTGAGACCTTCAAGAAGATCGGCGAAGCTTGCAAGAAAGTCGGCATCACGCTGCTTTACCACAACCATGATTTCGAGTTTGCAAAGATGCCGAACGGTCAGTATGCACTCGATTATATCTATACCGAGATTCCCGCTGACCTGCTCCAGACCGAGCTTGATATCTGCTGGGTCAAGGTCGCCGGCGAAGAGCCGGTCGATTACATCAAGAAGTACGCCGGCCGCGCACCGGTCGTCCACCTCAAGGACTTCTACAAGGAAGGTAAGCCGGCCAACATGTACGAGCTCATCGGCATTGAGACCGAGAAGAAGGAAGAAACCGGCAAGTTCGAGTTCCGTCCGGTCGGCCACGGCATGCAGAACATTCCGCCGGTGCTCGATGCAGCACTGGAAGCCGGCTCCAAGTGGGTCGTTGTCGAGCAGGATCAGTCTTATGACACCCCCGCTCTCGAAGCCGTGAAGATGAGCCGCGATTACCTCAAGGGCCTCGGCTGGTAATTTTGCTTTAAGTAAGACATAAGAATACATATTTTCAAGGCGTACTTTCTTTCCCGAAAGTGCGCCTTCATTATATTCGCCTGTCGGCGAATGCTATAGTCCTTCGGACAATAAGAAGAAAAACGGCTCCCGGCGCATGAAAGCACCGTGGAGCCGCGTATGTATAAGCGAGATATTATGCGTCCTTCTTTTCCTCTTCGTCTTCCGGCGGAAGCACGGATGCGCAGTGCGGGCATTTCGTCGCGCCGATCTTCACGTCATCCATCAGGCAGTACGGGCAGGTTTTCGTGGTAGGAGCCGTTTGTTTTCCCCTCAAAATTTCCGATATTGCTGCGGTTTCCGACAGTTTTTTCTTGCAGAAGTATTGTTGAAAATCGTGAAATATGCTATACTGTTCTATACTTTTCCGAGATATACATAGGACGCTCGATGGTTTAAGGAGATGCACGCATGGCATATAAGATCTGGCTTTTTCTATGGTACTTTGTGCTTGCTTCCTTCTGCGGCTGGGTCGCAGAGGTGGGGTACATCGGCATGGTATACCGAAAATTCAAAAACCCCGGCATGCTGAACGGTCCGTACTGCCCGCAGTACGGCCTGATGATTGCGCTGCCGTGGGCGGCATTGACGGCGCTGCATTGGCAGACGTCGTTTGTTGCCACGCTGTTTTTCTGCCTGATTTCAAGCTTCCTTGTGGAATTTACGTTCGCGTGGCTGCTGCGCAAAACAACGCACATTCGCCTGCGTGATTACTCCAAATTCAAGTGGAATATCAAGGGCTACGTTTCCGTGCCCGTCGCCACCGTGCGCGGCGTGTGCTTCTCGTTCATTGTGGTGTTCATCGTGCCGGTACTCACGTCACTTCTGCACTATGTCAACCGCACCGTCGGCTGGGTCATCCTCTATGCCGTCCTCGGCATCATGCTGCTCGACATCATCATCACGTCCATCACCGTGCAGCGCTTGAATCACCAGTTTAAACGCTTATCCGAACTCGGAGACCGCGTGCGCGAGGCGCGAAACGCCCTCGGCAATGCCGTCACCGGCGGCGCCATCGGCGCAGCGGAGGCCATCGATGACCTCGACCTGCAAAAGAAGCTTCAGGAAGCACAGAAGACCGCCGACGAAAACTACACGGCACTCCTCAACAAATCGAACTTCTTAAAGCGCCGCTTCATGAGCGCCTCGCCGGATATGACGAACGAGCAGTACGAAAAGGAATTAAAAGCGTACCGCATCACGACGGAAGAGCGCAAAAAGCGCTCCGCCGAACGCTGGAAGCGCAACCGCTATGAATATGAAGCTACATTCGAAAACCCGGAAGACCGCCCGTTCGCGTTCGGCATGAACTTCACAAAACTCTTCTGGATCTTCTTCATCGGCTGCCTTGCCGGTTTTGTGCTTGAAGAATGCTGGGCGTTCTTCATCGCGCACCAGATTGAGTTGCGTGTAGGCCTTGTGTACGGCCCATTCCAGCCCATTTACGGCGGCGGCGCAGCCATCATCACGCTGTGCCTGTATAAGCTCTACAAGCAGGACGACATCGTCATTTTTGTTGCCAGCGGCATCATCGGTGCGGCATTCGAGTATCTGTGCAGTTGGGGACAGGAGATGCTGTTCGGCACCGTTTCGTGGGATTACAGCGGCACGCCGTTCAACATTGACGGCCGCACAAACTTGATGTTCGCGCTCATCTGGGGCACGCTCGGCCTTATCTGGATCAAAGAAATTTACCCCGCCATGTCGCGTATGATCGAAAAAATCCCGAAGCGCCCGGGCGCTATCCTCACCATTTTGCTCGTTGCGTTCATGCTGTTTGACGGGTTCATCTCCTGCGCCGCGCTGACCCGCGCCAACGAGCGCGCCGAGGGCATCCCCGCCACAAGCTCGTTCCAAATGTTTCTCGATAAGCACTTGGACGACAACTACCTCGCGCTCGTCTACCCGAACATGCAGAAGGTCAACGAAGACGGCACGAAAAGCGAACCGCTGAAAGACACGGTAAAGAACACGTAAACGCAATCCGTCCATACTGCGGCAAAGAAATTTGAAGCTGTTTCATCACGAATTAAAAGGAATCCACCGTATCGCTTTCACACATACGGCGGATTCCTTATTTTATCGTATTATTTTTGATTCAGCGTACGCTTTCTACAAACGTTCTGAACGCTTTTCTGCCCTCTGCCGTGCATTTGTAGACGCCTGCGTTCTCCAGCACTTTTACAAACACCTTTCCCACTTCCTGCTGCAAGATGTGCTCGGCATTCGCTTCGTTCATTTCCGGGTGGTCGCGCTTCACCTGCGCTGCCCACTCCGCGTGCTTTGCGATGCTCTCCACGCTTGAAACGTTGCCGTTTTTCAGCATCACATCTTTCAGGGTCTTCAGCTCGTCTTTCAGTCTGGACGGCAAAACCGCGAGGCCCATAACTTCAATGAGGCCGATGTTCTCTTTCTTGATGTGATGATATTCGTCGTGCGGGTGGTATACGCCGAGCGGATACTTTTCCGTCGTAATATTGTTGCGCAGCGCAAGGTCGAGCTCGTATACGCCGTCCACACAGCGCGCAATCGGCGTGATGGTGTTGTGCGGCTCGCCGTCCGTCTCCGCAAAAATGAACGCGTCCTCGTCCGTGTAGTTTCTCCACGCTTTCAATACGTGGTCGGCCGCGTCAATCAGGCGCTCCGGTTTTTTATGGCGCAAACGCAAAACAGATACCGGCCAGTTCAATATGCCCGCTTCCACATCTTCAAAACCGTGCAGCGTGCAGTGCTCCTCCATGTTCGCGCGCGCCATCGCAAACGTATAGTGGCCGCCCTGGTAGTGGTCGTGTGTCAAAATGGAACCGCCAACGATGGGCAAATCGGCATTAGAGCCGAGGAAATAGTGCGGAAACTGCTCCACAAAATCAAACAGCTTGCGGAACGTGCTCTTGTCAATCTGCATCGGCACATGCTCGCCGCAGAACACAATGCAGTGCTCATTGTAGTACACATACGGAGAATACTGCAAAAACCAATCCGCATGGTTCACCGTGATCGGGATTGCGCGGTGGTTCTGTCTTGCCGGGTGGTTCATGCGGCCCGCATAACCGATATTCTCCTTGCACAGCATACAGGCAGGATAACCGGAAGCCTTCATTTTCTTTGCCGCAGCAATGGCCTTCGGATCTTTTTCCGGCTTTGAAAGGTTGATGGTAATATCAATCGCACCGAAACGCGGGTCGTTATACACCCACTTTAAATCGCGCGCCACACGGTCGCGGCGGATATAATTGCAGTCGCCGCAAAGCTTATAGAACCAGTCCGTCGCCTTTTCCGGGGATTCCTTGTAAAGTGCGCGAAATGTGCGGTTCACATCGGACGGGCGCGGTGTCAAAAGGCCCATCAGTTTCGTGTCAAATAAATCGCGGGACGTCGCACCGTCCTCGATGATGCCGCGCTTTACGGCTTCGTCGCAAAGGCCGTCCAGCAAAAGTGCCAGGTTTTCGCTCTGCTCCGCTTCCTCATCCGCGTAATCCTCTTCACAAAGCGCCTCCAATAAACGGTTGCGCGTGTAAATCATGTCTTCCGCTTCGATGAGCCCCGTGCGCACGCCGTATTCGACAAGCGCCTTGATTTTTCCGAAAAGCATACTTTTTACCCCCGTATAGTTAAAAATTCAGAAGGAGAGCGTAAAAATCAGCGCATCCTCTCTTGGTTCTGTATAAAAATTGCGGCGCACGCCCGCTTCCGTAAAGCCGAGCGAACGGTACATCGCAATGGCCGGCAAGTTTGATGTCCGTACCTCCAGCGTGATAAAAACACCATCGTTTTCCCGCGCCTTTTCGATCAGCGCCGCCATGAGCGTTCTGCCCACACCATGGCCGCGAAACTCCGGAAACACCGCAATGTTGTCCACATAGCTTTCGCCGAGCACCGTGTGCATGCCGCCGTAGCCGAGCACCTCATCTTGCTGCATCGCCACCAAAAAGCACGCGGCAGGGTTATCAATCTCCTCCGTCAGGCTCTTTTCGCTCCACGGTTCCGAAAAGCAAAGCTTTTCAAGCTCCGCAAGGCGCGAAACGTGCTCCGCCGTCATCGAAACAATCTGCATAAACGCTCCTTAAAAACCGAGATGCTGCTCAAACGTCTGCAATTCCTCGCAGATCTTGTCGCGGCACTTGCGGTAGGTATTTAGGTCCCCGCCGTAGGGATCGTCAATGTAATGCGGCACGTAAATTTTCTCCGCCGGCACACCCGCCTGCATCAAAATGTACGCGTGGGTTTTCGACATCGTGAAATAAACGTCCCACACATCGATTTCTTCCGGCGTAAAGCGGCGCGCAATGTGACCGCTGATGTCCACGCCGATCTCCTTGCAGGCCAGCACCGCATTTTCGCTGGGGTGCTGCCCATCGAGCGCGGAAAGACCGGCGCTTTGGCACATGATGTTCTCAAAGCCGCGCTGCTCCATTTCGCGGCGGAAAATGCCCTCCGCCATTGGGCTTCTGCACGTGTTGCCGGTGCAGACAAACAAAATTTTCATCTCTGATTATAAACCTCGAATACTTCTATAATCGGTCGTATTTCGTCTTCCAAAATGAAAACGCTCCCGAACGACCGCTACCTATCATAGCACAGTTCGGGAGAGAATTCTACTAAGTATTCTTTAATTTTCAATGAATGACAACAAAACAACAATAATAAACAACATTGTGCCGCACAAAGCTGCTGAAAGGCGCACCCGCCTACTTCTTCCTGTAAACCAGAAAGTCAAATTTAATCTCGGTCCCGAGCACATCGAGCGCGCGCAGACGCTCTCCGCCCTCTACGTCCGTCTTCCAGTAGTACGGCGTCATGGAGAACAGCGCTTCAATGTTCTCCTTCCCGTTCACCGTGATAAACTTTTGCACACACGCACGGCCGAGGTATTCAAACCCGTCGTAGGCCGTGTCGTGCTCTTCGTTCTCATACGGCTCTTTGTATAAAACCTCTTTCATGCCGTACAGATGCCGCGCACCCGGCACCGCAAGGATCATTACGCCGCCCGGCTTTAGCACCCTAAAAAACTCCTCCGGCACAATAGGCGCAAAAACGTCCGTCAGCACATCTGCACTGTTTTCCGCACACGGCAGGTGAAATAAACTCGCCACCGCGAAATCGATGCCCTTATATTTGCCCGCAGCCGCTTTCACCGCGAATTTCGAGATGTCCACGCCGGAAACCGAACCGTTTTTCGCTTTGGCTTTTTCATATAAAGCCGAAGTGTAAAAGCCCTCGCCGCAGCCTGCGTCCAAAATAACGCCGTTCTCGGGCAGATATTTGTCCGTCAGCTCCGCCAGTTTGTCACGGAACGCATCGTAGTAACCGCCGCTCAAAAACACGCGGCGCGCGTCCACCATCTGCTTTGTGTCGCCGGGAATCTTCGCGTGCATCTGCTTTACGGGCAGAAGATGCACATACCCCTGGCGCGCAATATCATAAGAATGTCCGTTTGCGCAGCGCAGCGCGCGGTCTTCTCTTTCCAACGCGCCGCCGCATGCGGGACAGCAAAATATCATCATAAACCCTTAGCCCTTCGCCTGATACCAGCTCTTACCGCTTCCGGCCTCTGCCAGCATCGGCACGCTCAGCTGCACCGCGTTTGCCATTTCTTCTTCCAGAATTTTCTTCACCGTGTCGCTTTCCGCCTCCGGGCACTCCACAATGAGTTCGTCATGCACCTGCAAAATCAGCTTTGCATCGAGCTTTTCGGCTTTCAAACGGTTGCGCACGTGCACCATCGCAATCTTGATGATGTCCGCCGCCGTGCCCTGAATCGGCATGTTGCGCGCCACACGTTCACCGAACGCACGCATGTTGAAATTGGAGCTTGCAAGCTCCGGCAGATAGCGTCTGCGGCCGAACAGCGTCTCCACATAGCCGTTTTTCTTCGCTTCCTCCACCACGCGCTCCATATAGTCTGCAACGCCCTTATAATTGCGCAGGTAATCGTGAATGTAGTCCTCGGCCTCGCGGCGGGAAACACCGATGTCCTTTGAAAGCGAGAACGCGCCGATGCCGTACACAATGCCGAAGTTGACCGCTTTCGCGCGGCTGCGCATCTGCGGGGTCACAAGGTCTTCGGGCATATCGAACACACGCGCCGCCGTCATGGTGTGGATGTCGCGCCCAAGTCGGAAGTCCTCCTGCATCTGCGTGTCGTTTGCCACGTGCGCCAATACGCGCAGTTCAATCTGCGAATAGTCGGCATCCACAAGCACATTTCCCTCTTTTGCGATGAAGAACCGGCGGAATTCACGCCCAAGCGGCGTGCGCACCGGGATGTTCTGCAAATTCGGCTCAGTCGAGGAAATACGCCCCGTGCGCGTTTCGGTCTGGTTGAAGCTCGAGTGAATGCGCCCGTCCGCCGTGATGGCTTTCAGCAAGCCCTCGCAGTACGTGGAACGCAGCTTCGTCAGCGTGCGGTAGCGCAAAACCTTATCAACTGCCGGATGTACGCCGCGCAGACCCTCCAGCACATCTGCGTTTGTGGAGTATCCCTTTTTCGTCTTTTTGCCGTGCGGCAGTCCGAGCTTTACGAACAGCGCTTCGCCCAGCTGCACCGGGGAGTTGATGTTGAATTCATACCCCACGTCTTCATAAATTTCTTTCTGCAGCGCGTCCACCTGCTCAGAAAGCACCTCGCCGTAGGTTTTTATGGCCTCGCGGTCAACAAGGAAGCCGCTTTCCTCCATCTCGCCCAAAACCAAAGCAAGCGGAATTTCAATGTTCTCCAATAATTCGTGCTGGCCGTTTTCGTCGATGCCCTTTTGCAGCGCCGCACAAACAGCGGGCAGCACAGCCGCCGCCTGCACGTTCATGTCCTCATATGCGGGCACGGCAATGCCGTATTCCGCCGCCAAACGCAGCACACCGTAATCGGAGCCCGAGGGGTTCAAAAGATACGCCGCAAGCTCCGTGTCCATCACGGCGTTTTCAAGGGAAGTCTTCAAATGCAGCGCCGTGCGGTGCAGCTTTTTCAGCGCAAACGTGTACTTTTTCGTCACCTTACTGCCGAGGAACGCCTTCAAAAACGCATCGTCCGCATCCACGACCGCAATCGCCGGCTTGCCCGCGTCGAACTTACCGTTAAACACAAGCTGCTTTAATTCGTCGTTTTCAAACACCGGCACAAAGTACGCCGCCCCCTCGTCCTCACACTGGCCGAGCACCGCTGCGCCGTCTTTATAATTCTTCACGGGCAGCAAAGCCGCTTCTTCGGCCTGCGCGCTGTTCGCCGTCGGCGCCGCGCCGGGAGTCAGGTGCAGGCGTTCCATCAGCTTAAAGAGTTCTAAACGCGTCATGATCTGCGCCGCGGCTGCGGGGTCACCCTCGCCGGGAATATAATGCGCAAGCTCCGTATCGATCGGCGCATTGCGGCGGATGGTGCCGAGGTCGTAGCTCAAAAACGCGTTGTCTTTGGAATTGATCAGCTTCGTCCTCATGCCGGGCTTGATGTCCAGCTCATCTAAATTGTCGTAAATATACTGCAAAGAGCCGAACTTGCGGATCAGCTCGCCCGCACCCTTTTCGCCGATGCCCGCAACGCCCGGAATATTATCCGAGGTATCGCCCTGAATGGCCTTGATGTCGATGAGCTGCTTCGGTTCCACGCCGTATGTCTCTTTGATATACGCCTCATCACACAGCGTCACGGCAGACTGACCGAATTTCGTCGTTGCAAGGCGCACCGTCGTTTTCGGCGAGACAAGCTGCAGGCTGTCCCGGTCGCCGGTCGCAATCATGCACGTATTGTCCGTGTTTTCGCACGTTTCCGCAAACGTGCCGAGAATATCGTCTGCTTCCCAGCCCTCGCACGTCACGATTTTATAGCCGAGGTCGCCGAGCAGTTCCTTTAAGACCGGCATCTGCGCCGCAAGCTCCGGCGGCATGCCCTTGCGCTGCGCCTTATAACCCGCATAGGCCTTGTGGCGGAATGTCGGCGCTTTCATATCGAATGCGATGGCCACCGCGTCCGGCTCCGTTTCGTCCTTCACTTTTTCCAGAATATTCAAAAATCCGACAATACCGTTTGTAAACTCGCCGCTTTTCGTTGTCAGCAGCTTAATGCCGTAAAACGCGCGGTTTAAAATGCTGTTGCCGTCCAGTACCAAAAGCTTCACGCTGATCTTCCTTTCCGTTACGGGTCAAAAGACACGTCTTTGTTTTCTATATACACTTTCTCGAGCAATTTATCGAGGTCGCTGAGCGTTTCCAGCTCGCCCGCCATGCGCCGGAATTCCGCCGCACCGCGCAGACCGTGCATGTACCACGCCACATGCTTTCTCGCTTCGCGCATGCCGCGCCCCTCTCCCTTTGCGGCGCACAGCGCATCCATATGCTTTTTAATGACCACAATGCGCTCCGCAAGCGTCGGCGGCGGCATAATGCGCAGACCGCTGCTGAAATAGCCGTTGATCTCCCTGAAGATCCATGGATTGCCGAGCGCCCCGCGCCCGATCATCACCATGTCGCACCCGGTCTCGTTCATCATGCGCACGGCGTCCTGCACGCATTTTACGTCGCCGTTGCCGATGACGGGCACCTTTACAGCTTCCTTCACCTGACGGATAATATCCCAGTCCGCCGGCGGCTCATACATCTGTGTGCGCGTTCTGCCGTGCACGCAAATGGCGTCCACGCCCGCATCTTCGCAATATTTTGCGACCTCCACTGCGTTCACGCTGTTTTCGTCCCAGCCCTTACGAATTTTCACCGTCACGGGCAGGTCGACCGCATTCTTCACGGCACGGACAATATCCCCACACAGCGGCGGCTTTTTCATTAGGGCACTGCCGCAGTTATTGCCCGCAATTTTCGGCACAGGGCAACCCATATTGATATCAATAACATCCGGCCCGGCCGCTGCGGCGCGCTTTGCGGCAGATGCAAAGATGAGCGGGTCGTCGCCGAACATCTGGATCGCGACGGGGTGTTCCTTTTCGCCGAGCGTGATAAGCTCCTGCGTTTTTTTATAGTTATACTGCAGCGCTCTCGTCGAGACCATTTCCGTCACGCAGTACGCTGCGCCAAACGAGCAGCAAAGCTCGCGGAACGGCCGATCGGTCGCGCCCGCCATCGGCGCCAGCGCCGCCACACCGTTCAAAGTCAGATTTCCGATTTTCATTTTTATATCCTTCTGATTTTTCTGCATTTTTGATTTTACTTATATTATAATACCGAACTGCCCCGCACATTTCAATAAAAATTCCTTAAAAATTAGAATTTGCCTTTAATCTACCCTTTATTTGTGTTATACTGGGCTTAAATATAGATGCGGGGAATCTCTCTTTTAAAAAGGCGTTACACGCCTTTCGGGAGACCCCCTAATTGGGTCTCCCGCACAAAAACAGTCCACCGGACTGTTTGATAGCAATGCGAAGCATTGGTTTCTCCCAGTCCTGATTTTTGGGAGGCAAAAAGTTTTCGTCGTCTGCGGACGACGACTCTGGGCTTCACCCCGAGACCCCACGACCGAACCGCAGGTTCGGTTTGACCTTCATTTGAAAAAAGGTCGATCAAAAACTTTTAACCACGCTTACAAGAAACCTCATTCTAAATTCACATACAGGAGGACATTCACTTGGATACCTCAAAATCTTATGTGCGCGATGGTCGCATCCAGCAAAAGCCGCGCGGCAATTATTTCCTCTTCTCCTTCCTTTTCGGCCTCGCTCTGGCCTTTGTCATCTTTGTGCCGTTCATGATCGTAGACGGCGGCCGCTTTCTGTTCTACGGCGATTTCAATGTGCAGCAGGTGCCGTTCTACCGCATCGCGCACGATGCCATTCGTTCCGGCAACATCGGCTGGAATCATTTAACAGACCTCGGCGTCAATTTCATCGGTTCCTATTCGTTCTACCTGCTCGGCAGCCCGTTCTTCTGGCTCACCATTCCGTTCCCGGGCGAGTGGTTACAATACCTCATGGGCCCGCTGTTCATCTTAAAGTTCGGCTGCGCCTCCCTCTCCGGCTACATTTATCTGCACCGCTATGCAAAGAACCCCAACACGGCGCTCTTAGCGTCGCTCTTATACGCTTTCTCGGGCTACTCCATCTACAATATTTTCTTCAATCATTTTCACGAAGCCATCATCGTATTCCCTTTGCTCTTAGCCGCGCTCGATGAATACATGTACACAAAGCGCCGCGGCATTTTTGCGCTCATGGTCGCCGCCGCGTGCATCGTGAATTATTATTTCTTCGTCGGCATGGTGACATTCACGGTCATCTACTTCTTTGTGCGTCTGCTCTCCGGCAGCTGGCACATCACGGTCAAAGATTTCCTCCTGCTCGCGCTCGAAGCCGTGCTCGGCCTCGGCATCGCGTGCATTCTGCTTGTGCCAAGCGTTCTGTGCATCATTCAAAACTACCGCGTTTCCAATCCCATCAGCGGCTGGAGCGCCCTGCTTTATGACCGCAACCAGCGCTACATTCACATTTTGCAGTGTCTCTTCTTCCCGCCGGATCTTCCCGCACGCCCGAACTTCACCCCGGATTCCGAATCCAAATGGGCGTCCCTCGGCGCATGGCTGCCCATGTTCAGCATGACCGGCGTCATCGGCTGGATGCAGCTGAAGCGCCGCCACTGGCTGAAAAAGATGCTCTGCGTTCTGCTCTTCATGGCGTTTATTCCCGGCCTCAACGCTTTGTTCCAGCTCATGAACGCGTCGTATTACGCACGCTGGTTCTATATGCTCACGCTCATGATGGCCGCCGCCACCATGATGGCGCTCGAAAACCCGCGTGTTGATTGGCGCCGCTCCCTAAAGTGGACAACGCTCATCACGCTCGCCATGACGCTCGTCATCGGCCTCATGCCCACGCTCACCAAAACGGACGGCGAGATTACCGATGTCACATTCGGCCTCGAAAAATACCCCACGCGCTTCTGGACATACGCCGCCATTGCGCTCCTCTCACTTGCACTCGTCGGCTTTGTTCTTGCATTTTATAACCGCGGCTCCCGCCCGTTCTACCGTGCTGCGTCCGTCTGCCTCAGCATCACCATCGTGCTGTATTCTGTTTTCTTCATCGCGCTCGGCAAAACACAGTCGGATTACACCTATGACCACATCATCCCCTACGCCTTAAACGGCGGCGCGGATGTCGCCATAGACGACCTGCGCGACGACAACGTCCGTACGGATTTCTACGAAAGCCTCGATAACTCCGCCATGTTCTGGGAGGTACAGTCCATTCAGGCGTTCCACAGCATCGTCCCCGGCTCGCTCATGGAGTTCTACGATTCCATCGGCGTGCAGCGCGATGTCGCTTCCCGCCCGGATACCACTCACTACGGCCTGCGCGGACTGACAAGCGTCAAGTATCTTTTTGACGACGATCACGATACCGAGTATTTCGCCGGCGAAAACTACGCCGACCCCGCCATGCCGGGCTGGATGTACTACGGCAACACAAACGGCTTTGACATTTGGGAAAACGACCATTACATTCCCATGGGCTTCACCTACGACAGCTACGTCACCGAAAAGGACTACGAAAACACAAGCGAAAGCTACCGCGAGCTTTTGATGCTCAAGGGCATCGTCCTCACCGATAAGCAGGTTTCAAAATGGGGCGATATGCTTTCTCCGCTCGATACAAGCGAACTCTCCTACACCAAGGAAACCTACAAAACAGATTGCGAAAACCGCGCAAAGCTCACCTGCGATACCTTTGAATATACAAATACCGGCTTTAACGCCACCATCACAGCAAGCCGCGACGTCCCCGTGTTCTTCAGCATCCCGTATGAAAACGGCTGGTCGGCCTACGTCAACGGCGAAAAGGTCGATATCGAAAAGGTGAACGTCGGCTTCATGGCCATCCGCGTCAACGCCGGCACCAATGTCAAGATCGAGTTCAAATACCGCACGCCCGGCCTGTTCCTCGGCATGGCAATCACCGTCGTGTGCGTGCTTCTGTTCGCACTTTATATGGTACTCATGCGCACGATCTTCAAAGAAGTCCCCGTGCCGCTCGCCCGCCACAATATGGTGCTGCGCCCGCTCTCCCACTATGCAAAAAAGCACGGCGCGCATTTTGAAAACAGCGGGCTTATTCACGTAAAACCGCGCAGTCAAACCGACCGCGCTTTGGAAAAGAAAGAAGGTTTTGATAATGACGACTGAACGTAATATTCCGGTCTTGTACCTCGTTATTCCTTGCTACAACGAGGAAGCCGTGCTGCCGGAGACCACCAAGCGTCTGACCGAAAAAATGCACACCATGATCCGCGCCGAGCAGGTCGATCCCGAAAGCCGCATTCTCTATGTCGATGACGGCAGCAAGGATAAAACCTGGGCGATCATCTCCGAATATGCTGAAGCGATTCCCTATGTGGACGGCGTAAAGCTCGCGCACAACCGCGGCCACCAAAACGCCCTGCTTGCCGGCCTCATGACCGCCATGCCGCTGTGCGACTGCGCCATCAGCATGGATGCCGACCTGCAGGATGACATTAACGTCATCGACCGCTTCGTCGAAAAATATATGGAGGGCTGCGACGTCGTCTACGGCGTGCGCAACAAGCGCGAGACCGATACGTTCTTCAAGCGCACCACCGCAGAGGGCTTTTATAAATTCATGAAGATTCTCGGCGTAGACGTCGTCTTCAATCACGCCGATTACCGTCTGATGAGCCGTCGCGCGCTCGAGGGCCTTTCCGAGTATAAGGAAGTCAACCTGTTTCTGCGCGGCATCGTGCCGCTCATCGGCTTTAAAAGCGACTATGTCTATTACGACCGCGCCGAGCGTTTCGCTGGCGAATCCAAATACCCCTTAAAAAAGATGCTCTCCTTCGCGCTCGACGGCATCACGTCGTTCAGCGTAAAGCCCTTAAAGCTCATCTCCAACCTCGGCATCCTCATCTCCGTCCTCAGCATCTTCGGCCTCCTGTACGCGCTCATCTCGCACCTGTGCGGCGTCACCGTCGCGGGCTGGACAGCCATCGTCGCGTCCATCTGGCTGCTCGGCGGCCTGCAAATGCTCTGCCTCGGCGTCGTCGGCGGCTACATCGGCAAAATTTACAGCGAAGTCAAGCAGCGCCCCCGTTTCCTCATCGAAACCCACCTCAAAGCCGAACCGGAAGAAAAAGTCTTGGACGAACACTGATACGCTAACCAAACCGGATCCCGAATTGTCTCAGCAGTTCGGGATTTCTTTTCCCGCTGCTCACGGCATGTTGAGTTTAAGAGGTACATTTTATGAAAAAATTCGCTTTCGGAGCTTCCAAATTTTTCCTCGGCTCCGTTTTCGGCTGCGTTTTTGTATTGCTCCTGTTTTTTACGCAATGTACATACGCCAAAAAGCAGACATTTCTGCTCTCAAATATCGCTCTGCTTCTGTTCGGCATCGCCCTTCTTGTGCTGTTTCTGTCCCTCGACCGCCTGCAACAGGTCAAGCTTTCGTGGCATCGGCCGACCGTATCGTCCGATGTGCTCATATACTGTCTGTGTCTGCTTTTATTTTCCGCACAGCTCTATATTTCCTATAACATTTATTTCGAAACCGGTTGGGACGCGGGCCTCCTTACAGAAAACGCCCGCAATCTGATGCACAAGCAGTCGGTCGATATCCGCTATTTTTCCAACTATCCCAATAATCTGCTGTACTTTTTCTTCGAGCTGTTCGTCTTCAAGCTGAATAAATATTTCAGCATTTTCTCCGATACACAGCAGGCTTTGTGCGTCATCACCGTCAACTGCGCACTCAATACGCTTTCCTGTCTGCTCGTTTATAAAACCGCCGCGCGGCTCACACGAAAGCTATACGCTTTTTTCGGCTTTTTTCTCGCGGTACTCAGCTTTGGGCTTTCCCCGTGGAACATCATCTGCTACACAGACGCTTTAGGGCTGATTTTCCCTATTCTTACACTCTATGTATTCATCCGTCCGGCAAAACACAAATGGCTCTCCTATGTGCTTTCCGCCTTCATCGGCACACTCGGGTATTTTATCAAGCCGCAGTGTTTTATTTTGCTTATCGCCGTTTTTTTGATTGAAGGTATTTACGCACTGTCCGAAAAGCACCTGTTAAAACCGCTTCTGCTCTCACTTTTGACAGTCGCCATCACCTTTTTCGCCGTTAAAGCCGGTACAGGTTTTCTGTGTTCCCACTATCACATTCAGCTTGATAACGAGCAAAGCTTCGGCATTGCACATTTCTGGATGATGGGTCTTAACCCGGAAAAAAAAGGCGTCTATTCCGCCGAAGACGTTCGCTATTCCCGTTCTTTTGTCACCGCTTCCGAGCGCACGCAGGCAAATATCGCCGTCGGCAAACAGCGTTTACAGGAAATGGGCTTTTTCGGCACGCTCAAACAGCTCGCGCAAAAAATGCTCACGCTCTATAATGACGGCACATTCGCATGGGGAAAAGAGGGAAATTTCCTTCAAACCGTTTTTGATCCGCCCAATACAAAAGCCGCTCCCTTCCTCCGCAGCATCTACTACCCCGACGGCAGCCGCTACTTGTATTTCACAACCTTCGAGCAGTTCATTTGGCTCATGATCTTGCTGCTTAGCGCCGCCGGTCTGTTCAGCAGCTTCAGTCATAAGCACGCAAAAACCTTAAATATCCTGTGGCTCACATGGATCGGCCTCACCGTCTTTGAGCTCCTGTTTGAAGTACGCGCCCGTTATTTGTACACCAACGTTCCGCTTTTCTGCGTGCTTGCAGCCGTCGGCATCGAAAATATCCGCCGCCTGTTCTGCCGCATCACTGAAAAGCTCTCTGCGCGTCTTCCCGCAAAAAAATCCGTATAATCCCATAACGCACAAGACCCCCGCTCCCGGAAAACTCCGAAAGCGGGGGTCTCTACGTTTATTCGGTTACCTTAGGCAAAAAACGATTACATCAAGCTTCTGTACAGCTCGGCAATCTCCTCAACGGAGGTGTCGCGCGGGTTGCCCGGGCAGCAAGCATCTGCAAATGCGCTTTCTGCGAGGAACTGTACGTCCTCTTCCTTCAGGATGCCCTTCAGGTTTGTCGGAATACCCACATCTTCACTCAGCTTCTTCACAGCCGCAATCGTTGCATCGGCAGCCTCTTCGGCGGTCATCGCGTCAATGCCCTCAACGCCCATGGCCTTGCCTACTGCGCGGTAACGCTCGCCTGCAACGGACTTGTTGTACTCAAGGCCGGTCGGCAGGATGATGGCGCAAGCCACGCCGTGCGGGGTGTCATACAGAGCGGAGAGGCCGTGTGCCATGGAGTGTACGATGCCGAGGCCGACATTCGAGAAGCCCATGCCTGCAATGTACTGACCGAGTGCCATGCCCTCTCTGCCGGCTTCGGTGTTCTGCACCGCGCCGCGCAGGTTCTCGGAAATCAGGCGAATGGCTTCAAGGTGGAACATATCGGAAATGGTGCAGGCGCCCTTCGTGATGTAGCCCTCAATGGCGTGGGTCAAAGCGTCCATACCGGTCGCAGCGGTCAGACCCTTCGGCATGGAGGACATCATATCCGGGTCAACAACCGCGATCTCCGGGATGTCGTTCGTGTCTACGCAGACGAACTTTCTCTTCTTCTCCACGTCGGTGATAACGTAGTTGATTGTCACTTCCGCAGCGGTACCGGCAGTGGTCGGCACAGCAATGGTAAACACCGCATGCTTCTTCGTCGGCGCAACGCCCTCCAGAGAGCGAACGTCTGCGAACTCCGGGTTCTCAATGATGATGCCGATAGCCTTTGCGGTATCCATGGAGGAGCCGCCGCCAATGGTCACGATGCAGTCTGCGCCGGAAACCTTGAAGGCCTCAACGCCATGCTGTACGTTCTCAATCGTCGGGTTCGGCTTGATCTCGCTGTAAACGGAATACGGGAAGCCGGCCTTGTCCAGAAGATCCGTCACCTTCTGCGTAACGCCGAACTTCAAAAGGTCCGGGTCCGAGCAAACAAAAGCTTTTTTGTAGCCGCGCGCCTGAAGCTCCTCCGGAATCTTTTCAATCGCGCCCTTGCCGTGATAAGAAATTGTGTTCAATACGATTCTGCTGACCATAAAAAACATCTCCTACTCCCAAATATGGGAATTTTTTAACTAAGTTAATTATACACCTGTCCGCACAGATTGTTTGTAACAAAACTGTAAATATCAGTTCAAAAATTCTTCGTTCAGTTCCACGCCGAATTCCTTCGCGATGGCTCTCAAATTGTCGTCTGTAATGGTCTGGCGAATTTTACCGCCGCCCGCCGTAATAGCAAGCATATAAATTTGCGCCGCCTTCTCGATCGTGTGCATGAGGCCAAACGTAATATCGTAATCCGGTCCGGAAACGAATAAGCCGTGGTGCGCCCAAACGGCCGCATCATATTTTTTCATCAGCTCGCTCGTCGCCATCGCAATGTCCGCGCCGCCCGGCACCATCCACGGCACCACGCCCACGCCGCCGGGGAACACCACCGGGCACTCCGTGGCGCTCTGCCATAAAGCACGCGTAAAGTCGCGCGCCGTCAGCGGCATGATGTACGTCATCGCGATGAGATTCGGCGTGTGCGCGTGGTAAATGACACGGTAAGCGCCGTTCGTCGCCGCCTCGCGCACACTGTGGTTCATAAAGTGGCTCGGGAATTCGCTCGTCGGGCGCGCGCCGTTCTCAAGGCCCCACACAATGCGCCAGCTGTCGCCCGCATCATTGATCTCTACAATACCGATGTTGTGCTCCGGGTCATCCTGCACATTGCGCAAAAACTTGCCGCTGCCCGTCGTGATGAAATATTCGCCCTTTAAGTTATCCGCCTGCACGCCCATGCTGTTCCACTCGCGCGGCGCGGTGAAAAACGGGCGGCACTGCTCCACTTCCTCCGGCTTCATGCGGTAGGTCAGGTTGCCGCCGTTTCGCTCGTGCCAGCCCTGCTCCCAGCCGTCCGTGCACATGCGGATAAAACCGCGTACTGCGGGAATTTCCGTCATCATTTTTATATACCTCCTCAGCGCTTTAAAAGCACTTCGTTTTCGTATTTTTTAATTTCAGAAAGCCACGCCATGTCGTCTGCGGGGACATTCTGCTCCTTGCAGTATTCCGCCCAAACATCGCTGAACGGCATCGTTTTCAACTCCTCCGCGCGGATCATCAAAGACGTGAAGTCCTGCTCGTTCTGCAGCTTCGTCAGCTCCTCCGTCGGCTGCAACAGCGCGAACAAAAGCGCCTTCTGTACATTGCGGAAGCCCGTCACCCACGCGCCGATACGGTTGATGGACGCGTCAAAGTAATCGAGCGCAATCTTAACACGACCCGAAAGCCCGCCGCAGCGCACGATTTCCTTCGCAATCTCCTTTGTCTCGTCGTCAAACAGCACCACGTGGTCGCTGTCCCAGCGCACGCCGCGCGTGATGTGCAGCGCAATCTCCGGGAAGAACGTCAGCATCGCCGGAATTTTATCGGATACGACCTCCGTCGGATGGTAGTGGCCGTTGTCGAGCAGCGGGATGCACTTATCTTTATTCATCGCCGCATAGCTCAGCGCAAATTCCGCACTGCCCACCGTGTACGCCTCCACACCGATACCGAACACCTTCGATTCCACACACGGCTTTACAAGGTTAAAATCGTACGGCTCAGAGAGAATCTCATCGAGAGACTCTTTATACAGCATGCGCGGCGTCATGCGGTCGGCGGGAATATCTTTCAGTCCGTCGCCCGTCCAGATGTTCATGATGCACGGCTGGCCGAGCTCCTCCGCCAGATATTGCGAAATGCGGATACACGCCTTGCCGTGCTCCACCCAGAATTTGCGCGTCTCCGGGTTCGGGCTCGAGAGCGTCAGCGGGTCGCACTTCGGATGCGAAAAATACGTCGGGTTAAAGTCACATCCCAGCCCGCGCTCCTTACAGAACTTCACCCACGGCGCAAAGTGCTTCGGCTCCAGCTTATCTCTGTCCACCCAGCCGCCGTTTTCTTCGGTGAAGATCGCGTAGCTCGCGTGTAAATTCAGCTTCTTCGTGCCGGGGCAAAGGCGCAGCACCTCGTCGATGTCCGCCATCAGCTCCTCCGGCGTGCGCGCACGGCCGGGGTAGTTGCCCGTCGTCTGAATGCCGCCCGTCAGTGGGGCATTCGGGTCGCCGTCAAAGCCGCGCACGTCGTCGCCTTGCCAGCAGTGCAGAGAGACCGGCACGCTTTTCAGCGTGTTGATGGCAGCGTCGGCGTCCACACCGCGCTCGGCATAGCGCTTTTTTGCCGCCTCATACTGTGTCATATCGTTCATCCTTTCCGAAGTATGTTGATTTTTGTTAAAATGCGGTCTGCCGTCTCGTCTTTTGAGAGCATCGGCAACTCCTCTGTTTCGTCTTTTGTCAGCAGCGTCACCACGTTCGTATCGCCCGCAAAGCCCGCACCCTTCGTGCGCAGGCTGTTCGCCGCGATCATATCGAGGTTCTTGCGCTCGAGTTTTCCACGCGCGTTTTCAATGAGATTCTCGGTCTCCATCGCAAAGCCGCAGAGGAACTGCCCCGCGGGCTTGTGCGCGCCGAGGTACGCCAGAATGTCCTGCGTGCGCTCAAGCTCAATGCTCATGCCGCCGTCGTGCTTTTTGATTTTCTCCTCGGCGACCGTCTTCGGGCGGTAATCCGCCACCGCCGCCGCTTTGATGATGACGTCCATCTTCGGCGCACGGCTCGTCACCGCGTTGAACATGTCTTCCGCAGATTCCGCTTTCACCACCGTCACAAACGGGGGCGGTTCCACGGTCATGTTCGCGCAGACGAGCGTCACGTCCGCACCGCGCATCGCCGCACGGCGTGCAAGCGCGCAGCCCATTTTACCCGTCGAATGGTTCGTGATGAACCGCACAGGGTCGATCTTCTCCGCCGTTGCGCCCGCCGTCACGAGGATTTTCTGCCCCGCAAGATCTTTCTCTGCGCCGATCGTCTGCATGATCCAGTCAAACAGCGTTTTTTCGGAGGGCATCTTGCCCGCGCCTATATCACCGCAAGCCAAATACCCGCTGTCCGGCTCGATCACCGTATACCCGAAGCGTCTCAGTTTTGCAAGATTATCCTGCACAATGGGGTTCAAGAACATATTCGTGTTCATCGCAGGCGAAATCAAAATCGGGCAGCGGCACGCCATCACGGTCGTCGTCAGCATGTCGTCCGCAATGCCGTTCGCAATTTTGCCGATGACATTCGCGCTCGCGGGGGCGATGAGCACAATGTCCGCGCGCTTTGCCAGCGCAACGTGCTCCACGCTGTACTGGAAATTGCGGTCGAACGTATCGATGAGGCACTTGTTGCCCGTCAAAGTCTCAAATGTAATGGGGTTGATAAAATTCGTGGCGTTCTGCGTCATCAGCACCGTAATATCCGCGTGCTGCTTTTTCAGCATACTCGCAAGCCCCGCAATTTTGTACGCCGCAATGCTGCCCGTCACGCCCAGTAAAACCGTTTTACCTTTCAGCATTTTATCGTCCTTTCCGTTTTGTTTTTACTCTATTATAATACACTTTTCAGGGTTCGTAAATTTCAATTTCAAAGCTGTCCCGTATCACGCCGCGCGCCTGCTGTACGCTCGCAAGCTCGCCGTCCGCGATCATCTGCACGATGAGATTACCGATGGCCGTGCCCTCCGTCGGGCCCGCATATACAGGTAATTTGCAAGCTTTCGCCGTGAGTTTATTCAAATATTCGTCCCGACTGCCGCCGCCGACAATATTTAAACTCGTATATACTTTGCCCGTCAGCTTTTCAAGTGCCTTTATCGTCTCGGCGTAGCTTTCCGCCAGACTGTGGTATACACAGGAGAGCATCTCCGGCACCGTCGGTTCTTTGAAGCCCTGCTTCATAAGCTCGTTTTTCACCGCCGCACACATGCTTTTCGGCGCCAAAAAGCACTCTGCGTTCACGTCCACACGGCCCTTATAGTCCGCCGCGCTCTGCGCAAGCTCCGTCAACTTATCAAAGCTGTTCTCATCACCAAGCTCATGCCGCATGTTCTGCAGCATCCAAAGGCCCATGATGTTTTTCAAATACCGATAGCGGTACTCATACCCGCCCTCGTTCGTAAAATTCTGCGCACGGCTCTCGTCGTTCGTCACCGGCGCTTTCAGCTCCACGCCAATGAGGCTCCACGTGCCGCTCGAAAGGAACACCGCGTTCTCATCCTTCGCCGGCACCGCCAAAAATGCGGAAGCCGTGTCGTGCGAAGCCGTAAGCCGCACCGTCAAATCAAAGCCGACTTTCTCCTTCACGCGCTCCGTCAGCCCGCCGAGCGCTTCACCCGGCTTGTGCAGCTCGCCGAAGATTTTCTCCGGCAAACCCACCCGCGCTATGATCTCCTTGTCCCATGTCCTATGTTCTGTCGAGACCATCGCCGTCGTACTCGCATTTGTGTATTCGTTCACGGCCACGCCCGAAAGCCTGTATGCCAGATAATCCGGGATCATCAAAAGCTTTTCGGCCTTTTCAAATACATCCGGCATTTCTTTTTTCTGCGCCGCCAGCTGATACACCGTGTTGAACTTCTGCATCTGAATGCCCGTTCTTCCGTACAGCCACGCAAACGGCACCGTTTTTTCCAGCTCGTCCGGCACCGTCTCCGTGCGGCTGTCGCGGTACGCCACCGCCGGGCAGATGCGTTCTCCGTTTTTACCGAGCAAAACATAATCCACTGCCCACGTGTCCACCGCCATGCTCTCGGGCGCAGTCTCACACGCCGCAATGCCTTCTATCACTTCGCTTTCAAGACGGTCAATGTCCCAGTACAAATGGCCGTTTTGGTCTTCCGCCCCGTTTTTAAAACGGTAGATTTCTTTCAGCTTCAGTTTTCCGTCCTCGAGCCACCCCAAAATGTGCCGCCCGCTTGAAGCCCCAATGTCCACCGCCAAATACGTTTTCATATAAGCCCTCCGTTTTTTCATTTACAGCAATAGTATAGCAGGAATCGTGTTCAAAAATAAGGACGTTGTTTTCACTTAAAACTATCTTTATTTTAACTTTTCTTCTGCCGCACAGAATTTTCTCCCGCCAAACTGCACAAATCCGCGCTTCACTTTTCGGCACACAGCAAAAGAATTCCGCCGAAATAGGTTGACAATCCAAGGCTTTCAAGCTAAAATGAACACATAAATTGTACATACAACTTCTGAGGAGAGATCAGGTCTATGGCAAAACAGGCAAAACTCACCATTGAAAAGGATTTCCAAATTTCTAAAATCGATAAGCGCATCTACGGCTCGTTCATCGAGCACCTCGGCCGTGCAGTATACGGCGGCATCTGGCAGCCGGGCCACCCCACTGCCGATGAAGACGGCTTCCGCCGCGATGTACTCGACCTCGTGCGCGAGCTGCAAGTGCCGATCGTCCGTTACCCCGGCGGCAACTTCGTCTCCAATTTCTACTGGGAAGACAGCGTGGGTCCCGTAGAAGACCGCCCGAAGCGTCTTGAGCTTGCATGGCGCAGCACAGAGCCGAACTATATCGGCATCAACGAGTTCGCAAAGTGGGCGAAAAAAGCCGACACGCAGATCATGCAGGCCGTCAACCTCGGCACACGCGGCATTGAAGCCGCGTGCAACCTGCTCGAATACTGCAACCACCCGTCCGGCACCAAATACAGCGACCTGCGCGTCAAGCACGGCGTCAAAGACCCGCACAACATCAAAGTCTGGTGCCTCGGCAATGAAATGGACGGCCCGTGGCAAACCGGCCACAAGACCGCCGACGAATACGGCCACCTTGCCGATGAGACCGCCAAAGCCATGAAGCAGATTGACCCGTCCATCGAGCTCGTGCTCTGCGGCAGCTCCAGCACGGGCATGCCCACATTCCCGGAGTGGGAAAACACCGCGCTCTCCTGGGCGTATGACAGCGTCGATTACATCTCCCTGCACCAGTACTACGGCAACCGCTTCAACGATACCGCAAACTTCCTTGCCCAGAGCGACGACATGGATCACTTCATCCGTACCGTCATCGCCACATGCGATTTCGTCAAAGCGAAGAAGCGCGCAAAGAAAAACATCAACCTCAGCTTCGACGAATGGAACGTCTGGTTCCACGCCGATGCCACCGATGCCGACACCATGAAAAACCGCCCGTGGCAGATCGCGCCGCACCTGCTCGAAGACCACTACGATTTTGAAGACGCCCTGCTCGTCGGCCTCATGCTCATCACGCTGATGAAGCACTCCGACCGCGTAAAAATGGCGTGCATGGCACAGCTCGTCAACGTCATCGCACCCATTATGACCGAAGAAAACGGCCCCGCATGGTGCCAGACGATTTATTATCCGCTGCTCCACGCCTCCAAATACGGCCGCGGCATTGCGCTCCAGCCGGTGCTCACCTCCACAAAGCACGATACCATCGATTTCACCGATGTTACCGACGTCGAGTCCATCGCCGTGTGGAACGACGAAAAGGACGAAGTTACCGTCTTCGCCGTCAACCGCAGCCTGACGGATGACATCGTTCTCGACCTCGACCTGCGCTCCTTCGGCGATTACCGCCTCGCAGAGCACATCGTCCTTGAAAACCCGGATATGAAGGCCGTCAACACCGCCGAGCACAGCGCCGTCACCCCGAAGCTCCATACGGACAGAACCGAAAAAGACGGCAATTTCTATAAAGCGAACCTCACGAAAACCTCGTGGAATGTTTTGAGATTCGTGAAGTAAACCGAGCTTCTGAAAAGTGTAGTTAAAAGTTTCGCCCGCCTTTTCAAAGGCAGCAAGTTCTCAGAAATAAAGCAGCGCCGCACCCTCGTTTTCCTCATCGAGCGTGCGGTGTTATTTTATGCGTACTAACCTCTCTGCCTCAACCGATACTCCCTTGGTGTCACGCCGTACATTTCCGAAAACGCCCTGTAAAAATAGCTCGTGTTCTCATACCCCACCGCCATGATAATATCGCTCACAGAAAGCTTCGTGCCGGAAAGCAGCGCCGCCGCTTTCTCCATTCGCTTGCGCCGCAAAAGCGATTTAAACGTGAACCCCGTCGTACTGTGTACCGCCGCGCTGAGGTACGAAATCGTCACACCGTACTTTTCCGCAATGTCCGTCAAGCTCGCCGTGCGGTAATTTTCTTCAATCTCCCGCAGCGCCGTCATCACAAGTGCGCTGTGATCGCCCTCGTTTTCGCTCGCCGCCAGCTTATCCGTGCAGTTCAAAAGCTCCAAAAACAGCAGCGCCATCGTGTTCTGCGTAATGCGTCTGCGGTTTTTCGTGTCGTTCACAAGCGTCCAAACGAGGTTTTCAACGAGATTCTGCACCGGCAGCACATCCGCAACTCTAAACAGTAAAAAATCCGAGCCCCCCGCGCGGCTGATGCTGTTCGCGATGAACCGCCCAAGCGCGTTGTCCGCGCCGATGCGCTCCAACGCCGTATCAAAGAACTGCGGCAGCACAATGAAATTCACCGCAATGTCCTCATATTCCGCACGTTCTATCTCATGCGAAGCGCCGCGCCCCAAAAACAGCAGCTCGCCCGCATGTACGGTGATGGGCTCGCCGCCGTTGATGCGGTGCACCGTCTTGCCGGAGCACATGTACATGATTTCAATATAGCTGTGCGCGTGTCTGGGAAACGGTGCAAACCGCGTGTGCGCGCGCACGGAGATGAGCCGCCCGCGCTCCAAAAGTTTCTCGCTGTCCACCGTAAACACCGCCCGCGCCGTGTACGCCGCCTTGTCCACCGCGCCGCCGTCCAAAATGCGCTGTTCCTCCGGTGTGATGACCCGTAGCCTGCGCATGAGTTCCTCGGTCATTTAGAGGATCAGCTCGCTTTCGTAGTATTTTTCCTGAAAATCGAGAATTTTCAGAATTTCCTCCGCCGTGTAAACGCCGGTCTTTTCCGCCGCCACCCACTTGTCTTCCACGTCGTTAAAGCGATGCACCACCGCGATCACCACGCCGTCAAAGGTTTTAAGCGGCTCCGTTGGACCCAAAATGTACACGTCCTGCTCGGCGTTATCCCCCGCCATCACGCCCGGCACATAGCCGTAGTTCACGGGGTAGATCATCTCCGGATAGCGCGGGTGCGCAGAGCCAAGCGGCCTGTCCGTCACGCAGTGCACGGGCTTTCCGAGCACATTTTTGTAATCCTCCCGCGTCCTGTGCAGCGCATTTAGGCGCGCATCTTCTTTTTCCTGCCACGCTTCGCGGGTAAGCTTCTCTCCGTCCACCGTAATCTCTTTCACGCCGTTGTTTTCAAAAATCATCGCCGCAGCGCTTTCCACCGCTTCCGTACGCTCGGTGGAAAATTCACCGAAGTCCGTCACGACTTCCACCGTATCACCCTTTTCGGTGCAGATCACCGTGCCGTATTCGTTTTTATATTTCTTGTGCACCGCGCACCAGCCGTTCGCCGAAGGCATCATCAAAAGCGTCGGTGTCTTTTTCTCCTTAAAAATCATGCGTTTTCCTCGCTAAAATTCAAGATGAGCTCCACCGGGCAATGGTCGCTGCCCATCACGTCGGAGAGAATCTTGCTGTCCGCCAAATTCTTTTTCAGCTCCTCCGTGATGAGGAAATAGTCAATGCGCCAGCCGACGTTCTTTTCTCTTGCCTTGCCCATATACGACCACCAGGAATACGCGTCCTTTGCATCGGGATACAATTCGCGGAACGAATCCACAAAACCCGCCGCGAGCAGTTCGGAAAACTTCCCTCTTTCTTCGTACGAAAATCCCGCGCTGCCGATGTTCGGCTTTGCGTTTTTGATGTCGATGCGCCTGTGTGCCACATTCATGTCGCCGCACACAATAACCGGCTTCGTTTCGTGCAGCCTTTCGAGATACGCGCGGAACTTATCCTCAAACGCCATGCGAAAATCAATGCGCACAAGCTCTTTTTGAGCGTTCGGCGTGTACACGGTCACAAGGTAAAACTCCGGGAATTCCGCGCAGATCACGCGCCCCTCGCAGTCAAACTGTTCGTCGCCGATGCCATACGTCACATTAAGCGGCTCTGTTTTTGTAAAGATCGCCGTGCCGGCATACCCTTTTTTCTCGGCAGAGTTCCAGAATTCCGTGTACCCCGCAAAATCAAAATCCGCCTGCTCGCGCTGCATTTTCGTTTCCTGCAAGCAGATAACATCGGGGTCTTCCGCCGCTAAAAAGTCATTAAAGCCCTTTGTCATGCAGGCGCGCAACCCGTTTACGTTCCAAGAAATCAACTTCAAAGCAAAATCACTTCCAATTTCAAATTAAATATGGTATACTGAATTTTACGAACGGTCTTTCTACCCGAAAGACCTCTATGAAAGGAGTTATTCGGTATGCAGAATCCTATTGTTACTTTCGAGACCACCCGCGGCACCATCAAGGCGGAGCTTTACCCCGAGATTGCGCCGAACACGGTCAACAACTTTATTTCCCTCATTCAGAAGGGCTTTTATGACGGCACCATCTTCCACCGCGTCATCCCTGGCTTCATGATCCAGGGCGGCGACCCGGAAGGCACCGGCATGGGCGGCCCCGGCTACGGCATCAAGGGTGAGTTCGCTATGAACGGCTTCAAGAACGATCTGAAGCACACCACCGGCGTACTCTCCATGGCAAGAAGCCAGCGCCCGAACAGCGCAGGCAGCCAGTTCTTCATCATGGTCGATGACGCTCCGCATCTCGACGGCCAGTATGCCGCATTCGGCAAGGTCACCGAGGGCATCGATGTCGCACAGGCCATCGTTTCCTCCCCGCGCGATTGGTCCGACCGCCCGCGCGAAGATCAGGTCATGACGAAAGTCACCGTCGAGACCTTCGGCGTTGATTATGACGAGCCCGTCACCGGCCCCGAGCGCGGCTGATTTTAATCGCAAACGTTAAAACCGAACGCACAGAAACCGTACCTTTTCAGGTGCGGTTTTTTATTTTACTCTACCCTTGCCAGTACAAGTGAACATTCTTCTGTTTTCTCGTCGCCGTAGCGGAACGCCCCGTGCAGCACGCTTTCCGCGTCGCGGCACTTTTCTGCGCTCGCACCGTACAGCTCGGCGATCACCTCGCCTTTTTGTACCGCGTCGCCCACCGTCTTTTTCAGCACGATGCCCGCGCCGTAGTCGAGCATATCGTCGGCCTTCTCGCGTCCGGCGCCGAGCCGCACGCTTGCCATGCCCACCTGCTCCGCGTTGATATGCACTACATACCCGCTGCGCGGCGCGCACACGTCTTTTTTCACCGGCGAAAGCGCAAACCGCTCGGGTTCTCTCAAGTACCGCACATCCGCGCCCTGCGCCTCGGCCATTTCGCAGAATTTCTCAAACGCTTTGCCCGTCTCCAGTGCCGTTTTCGCTTTCTTCCGCGCGTGTTCAAGGCTCTCCGCCTGCTCGCCGAGCCAGATCATGTTTGCCGCAAGCTCCAAACACTCTTCCGTAAGGTCTTCCGGCCCGCGCCCGTGCAGCGTCTCCAAAACTTCCAGCACCTCCAAGGTGTTGCCCACGGCGTGCCCAAGCGGCCTGTCCATATCGGTGATGAGCGCCGCTGCGCGCCTGCCGGAAAGCTTCGCAATCTCCACCATTTCCTCGGCGAGCGTAATCGCGTCCTCCGTTGTCTTCATAAATGCGCCGCTGCCCGTCTTCACGTCCAACAAAATCCGCTCTGCGCCGGAGGCGATCTTCTTGCTCATGATGCTCGAAGCGATGAGCGGTACGCTCTCCACCGTCCCGGTCACGTCGCGCAGCGCGTAAAGCTTCTTGTCCGCCGGGCACAGCTCGCCCGTCTGTCCGATCATCGCGCACCCGATCTTATTGATCTGCGCTGTAAATTCCTCCGGCGAAAGATCAATCCGCATACCGGGAATGCTCTCAAGCTTATCCGCCGTGCCGCCCGTGTGTCCAAGCCCGCGGCCGCTCATTTTGGCAATTTTCACCCCGCACGCCGCGCAAACAGGCACAATAACCATGCTCGTCTTGTCACCCACGCCGCCCGTGGAATGCTTATCCACCGTCACGCCGTGTATCGCGGAAAGGTCGGCCATGTCGCCGGAATGCGCCATCGCCAAGGTCAGCTCCGCCGTCTCCTCGTGCGTCATGCCGTTTAAATAAATCGCCATCAAAAGCGCCGAAAGCTGATAGTCCGGGATACTCCCGTCTGTGCACCCGCGCACAAAATATTCAATCTCGTCCTTTGTCAGCGTCCCGCCGTCCCGCTTTTTGCGGATAATGTCCAAAATATGCAGCACAAAAATCACCGCCTTTTTTACCGCTTCGCTTTTTCGCCCAGAACGTCTCTCGGCGAAAAGCTCTGCGGCAGCAAATCCTTTAATGTGTAAACCTTTTCTTCACCGGGCTTTGCAAGAATGATCACAAACGCGTCCCCGCAAAATTCCCGCATCACCTGCCTGCACACGCCACACGGCGCGCAGAAGTCTTCGGGCTCCTCGCCCGCCTTGCCGCCCGCGATTGCAACAGCGACGAAATCTCGCTCGCCCTTTGCAATCGCCGTAAAAAACGCCGTGCGCTCCGCACAATTCGTCGGCGTAAACGCAGCGTTTTCAATGTTCACGCCCGTGTATATTTCACCGCTTTTCGCAAGCAGCGCCGCGCCCACCGCAAAACCGGAGTACGGGCAGTACGCTTTTTTCCGCACATCAAGCGCCGCTTCCGAAAGCTTTTTTATGACCTCATTTGTCATGTCCGTCCACCGCCTCAGAGGCAACCGCCAGCGCTACCTCCATCATCTGCGTGAACGTCTTCTGTCTCTCTTCGCTCGAGGTTGATTCCCCCTTCAGCGGCAAGTCGGATACCGTCGTGATGGAAAGCGCCTGCTTGCCCGCGCGCGCCGCCGTCATATACAGCGCCGCCGTCTCCATTTCCACGGCCAGAACGCCCATTTTTTTCCATTCGGCGGTCTCATTTTCACAGTCGCCGTAGAAAATATCGCTCGTCACCACGTTGCCGACGCGATAACGTAAGTTCTTCTCCCGCGCCGTCTGCACCGCTTTTTCAAGCAGTTCAAAGCTCGCCGTCGGCGCAAATGTGCCCGGCAAACGGTACTGGTGCGCAAAGTTCGAGTCTGTGCACGCGCCCATCGCCAATACTAAATCGCGCAGCTCCACGCCGTCCGCAATGCCGCCCGCCGTACCGATACGAATGATCGCTTCCACATCGTAGCAATGATACAGCTCGTAGCTGTATATGCCCATAGAAGGCATACCCATGCCGCTGCCCATTACGGAAACACGCTTGCCGTTATACAAGCCCGTATAGCCTAGCATTCCGCGCACCGTATTAAAGCACACGGCATTTTCCAAAAACGTCTCCGCAATGAATTTCGCCCTGAGCGGGTCGCCCGGCATCAAAACCACCTTTGCAATATCACCCTTTTTTGCTTCGTTATGCGGTGTCATAAAATTTTCCTCCCGAATTCAAATTTCAAATCATGCAAAATGCGTTTCGCCGTCTTTATAATAAACTTCACTGCATTCCGGCGTCTCAAAAACGTGCACTAAGCCCTCAAAGCTTTCCACCGTCTGGTGCTCGAAAAGCTCTTTCCGCGGCAGCTAGAACGCATCGCCTTCTTCGGAGCCGTGCAGTTCGCCCGTAAATTTATCCGCGCGGAACAAAAATACAATGTACCGCACGCCGTTATCAAGCCAGAACTGCTTCACACCGCACAGCGTCGGGTTTTCAATCGTCAGCCCGGTTTCTTCACGGATTTCACGAATGACCGATGCCGTGATGGATTCCCCCGCTTCCACGTGCCCGCCCGGGTAAACGATACCCGACCAGTTCGGGTCAAGACGGTTCTGCACGAGTACGTTGCCCTTGCCGTCCTCCACCATGCACATGTTTGTCAGCTCCACCGTTTCTTTTCTGCCCATTTTTCTCACTCCCCAAATAGCACAATGCCGCGCAGAACAAACCCTCATTTCCTGCGCGGCACCGTTATTATTAGAATTTACACAATGCCCGCTTTTGTGATGGTCTCAAGCTCCGCACGCGTCGGCAGACCCTCATTGTCGCCCCGGTGTGTAATTTGTATCGAGCCGATTACCGTGCCGCGCGCCGCAGCCTCCTGCAAGGACATGCCCTCCGCCACAGCGGAGATGACGCCCGCCGCAAAGCCGTCGCCCGCGCCAACCGTGTCCACAATTCTTTTCACCGGGAATGCCGGCACCGTGCCGTGCTCGCCGCCCGTGGACCAGTACGCGCCCTTGTCGCCCAGCTTCACAATCACGCTGTCTACGCCGCGCTCGTGGTAAAACTCCGCAATACCCTCCGGCGTGTCACGCTTTGTGAGAATTTTGCCCTCACTAAGGCCCGGCAAAACGAGGTCTGCTTCCTGTGCGAGGCTGTTCAGCGTGCGCACCATCTCTTTTTCGTCCTTCCAAAGCTGCGGGCGCAGGTTCGGGTCAAACGAAATAAACATATCCAGCGCCTTCGCGCGGCTCATCAATCGTTTCACCGCGTCCAATGCCGACTTCGACACCGCCGGAAAAATACCCGTCACGTGCAGAAAATCACATCCGTATAAGTCGAGCTTATCGATGTCATGCGTCGAGATCTGCGAAGCCGCGCTGTTCCGTCTGAAATACGCGATCTTCGGGTCGCCCGCCTCGGTCCTGCCTTTCATCATAAACCCGGTTGAAGCCGTGTCCGTCACGGTCACAAGCGCGTCGGAAACATGGTTGCCTTTCATGCTCTTCAAAATGCGTTTGCCCACCGGGTCGTCGCCGAGGCGCGTGCAGTACAGCGCTTCATGGTCAAGGCGGGAAAGTCCCACCGCCACGTTATATTCCGCACCGGCCACAGCCGCCGAAAAGTGTGTCACATCCTCCAGCTCGCCGAGCTCCTCCGCGATGAAAAGCCCCATCGGCTCGCCGACCAGCACAATGCGCCCGCGCACCTCGCCCTCCGGCTCGTCCACAGCTTTCTGCAGTTCAGCTTCGTCTACAAATTCCATCTTCATAGCGTTTTCCCTTTTAAACCGTCGTCTTCACCACCGTGCAGTGGCCATTAATCTTAATTTTGCCGCTGCCGGCCGGTACAAACAGGCTGTCCGTCGGCTTGAACTCCACTTCGTTCTCGCTGCCGACAACCTTGCCGCTGCCCTCCGTCACAACAAGCGACGCAAACGAATCGCCCGTCACGTCAATTTCGACTTCGCCGTCCACAACATATTTCTCCGTCGTAAAGTACGGGCAGGAAGCCAGCGCGCACTTTGTGCCTCCGGGAATCTCCTCCGGCTTACCCTGCTTGTCGGACGTGTCGCTCGGGGTCAGCTTGGAAACGTCAATGGCCTTATCAATATGCAGTTCACGCAGCTTGCCATCCGCACCGCGGCGGCCGTAGTCGTACACGCGGTATGTCGTGTTGGAATTTTGCTGAATTTCGCAAATGAGAATTCCCGCGCCGATTGCGTGGATCGTACCGGACTGAATGAAGAACACGTCGCCCTTCTTCACGTCGGCCTTGTAGAGCACATCCGTCAGCGTGTTGTCTTCAATGCGCTTTTTGAATTCCTCTTTCGTTAGCGCACGGTTCACGCCGAAGTACAGCGAAGCGCCCGGCTCGCAGTCCACAACGTACCACATCTCGGTCTTGCCGTATTCGCCCTCCACGCGCAGCGCATATTCGTCGCTCGGGTGCACCTGCACGGAAAGCGGCTGCTTCGCATCGATGAACTTGATAAGCACCGGGAACTCCTTAAACTTCGCACCGTTCACACCGAGCGCCTTCGCACCGACTTTTTCCAGATACTCGCCGAATTTCAGCCCGTCGTATTCACCGCCGTCTATCACGCTCTGGCCCGCCGGGTGCGTAGAAAGCTCCCAGCTCTCCGCAACCTTTTCATAGTCGCACTTTTTGCCGTAAACGTCGCGCAGCTTTGTGCCGCCCCACAGATAGTCCTTAAATGCCGGGGATAATTTCTCAATCTTCATATTCATTCGTTCCTTTCAAACTGTTTTATATCAAAATTTATCGTCTTGTCGATTCTTTCTCGTGCAGCGGCATATCGAGCACAAGCGGCTGCTCCGGGTCGCTGCTGCGCAGCATGTGGATGAGCTTATTCGCCGCGGCTCTGCCCATCTCCACCTTCGGGTGCACAAAAGAGGTAATCTTCACCGGCGAGTATTCCGAAATGCTCGAGTCGTCAAACCCGATGACGAGCACATCCTCGGGCACGCGCACATTGTGCTTCTGTAAGAGGTCAATCACCCCATACGCAATCTGGTCGTTGTAGCACACAATGCCGTCACACCCGCGCAGGCGCTCAAACATGTAGTCGCTGTTGTCGGGGCGAAAAAGCCTGCTGCGCTCGGCCGTCGTGTACCAAACCACATTGTCGTCGCCAAGGACGCACCCGTTGTGGATAAGCCCCTCGGAAAAGCCCGCGTAGCGCCCGTGGCCCTGCATGTCGTCAGATTTAAACACGCCGCCGATACGTCTGCACCCCTTTTCAATCAAGAGGTCCACCGCCTGCAAGCCGGCCTTGCGGTCGTCCGTTACTACGTAAACGGAATCGGGTAAATCGCGGTAATAGCTGTTGAAAAACACCACCGGCACGCCCATTTTTTCAAGCCTGCGGTAAAGCTCCACGTTCGGGTTCGGGAACGCCGTCTTCGTGCCCTCCACAATCACTCCGTCCACGCGGCGGGAGATGAGCGACTGCAAAATACGCGCTTCCTTCTCCACGTGGTTGTTCGTCACATTCAGGGTTAAATCATAGCCCGCGTTCGTCAGTGTCTCCTCAATGCCGCGGATGATCGTCGGAAAAATATAGTCGGAAATATACGTCGTCACAATGGCGATGCTGTTGCCGCGCGGCGTGCGTCGGCTCTCGGAACTGATATACGTGCCGCTGCCGCGTCTGCGTTCAATGAGCCCCTCCTGCTCGAGGACGGAAAGCGCCTGCCGCACGGTTTGGCGGCTGTACCCGAACTGCTCGGAAAGCGTGTTTTCAGATTCCATGCGTTCGCCGGGCTCATATTCGCCGTTTTTGATCTTCTCCTTGATGGTATCCACCAGAAAGCGATATTTCGCAGTTTTCTTTTCTGTGTCTGCCATGTCATCGTTCCTTTCAAAAAGGATACCTGTTTGCACAGGTTCAATACAACCTTATTATAAAAAGCCGTACAACTTTTTGCAATACCTTTCGCAAAATTTGTACGGACTTATTTTCAATATATTTTGCAAAAGCACCGGAAAATACGAAAATTTTAAGGAAAAACGCCGCCGCACAGCCCAAAAAGCCATGCAGCGGCAAACATTCCGTTTCTTCGCTTTCAGCCGAGCATTGCATTGATTTCCGCAAGCACACGCTCATACGCTTCGTTCAGCTTTGCGGCTTCCTCTTCCGTGCCGTCCAGCTTCGCCGTTTCGTACTCTTCAAGCAGCTCCGCAGCATCCTGCTGCAAACGGTCAAGCGTATCTACGCTCACAGCTTTTTCGATCTCCGTCTCGACTTCCTGCTGTTCCGTCAAGCCCTGCGCCCAATCAGTCTTGGTGTCCGCTTCTGTCTGACGCACTGCGGTAGCATTCATGGCATCCGGGTCGGTCACGTTCGCCTCCGTTTTCGGCGGCACAGCACACGCGGTCAGCAATCCCATCAGTAAAACAAGTAAAATTACAACGGTTCTTTTCATAGCAAATTCTCCCTTCCTCATTGTACCGGAATCGCTTATATTCAAACCATCGGACTCAACTCCTTTATTTAACTAAAGTATACTGTATTCAATTCTTTTTGTCAATAATTTTACACAGATTTATCCGCATAATCCCTGCGTTTTTGTATTTTTAGTCTTTGCCTCTCATTCGTACTTTTTCCCTCTGTCCATCATAAAAAGGCGGCATTGCCGCCTTTCGGGAGACCTCCTAATTGGGTCTCCCACGTGCAAACAGTCCACTGGGCTGTTTGCACGCAACTACACAGAAAAACCGCCGTGCGGAAAAACTCCCACACGGCGGCTCTGATCTATCAAATTTTGCCTGTTTTATTCCACGGTCAGGTCAAACTTAAACGTGAACGTCTCGTCGTCAAACTGCATCGCCTTCGCAAGGCGCGGGCCGCAGCTGTTGGAGCCTACGCCGCTCATCTTGCAGTCGAAGCAGAACACATTGTCGGGGCTTTCCGTAAGCTCGTAATTGTGCATCTTCTCCGTCATTTCCTCCTGCGTGTAGTGCGAAAGGTTGAACGAGAAGTCCTCCGGGCTCGTCACGGTCACAGCGCCCGCGCCGTCTGTGATCGTCACTCGCGCACAGCCGAAGTGGCTGCCGTTCTCCTGCGGCTTCACGTAATCCTCAAAAAGGTCGTCCGCCGTCTGCGCAAAGTGACCCAGCGAAGACGCATGGTGCTTGTCGCAGTACGATTCATACGGGCCATAGCCGTAATATTCCGCCGTGTCAAACGACTTCGGCAGGAACATTCTAAGGCCGAATCTCGGCAGGAACGGACGCTCCATGTCGCGCTTACCGTTGATCTCCGCTCTTACCTTGCCCTCGGCGTCCACCGTAAAGCGGCAGTCAAGGTGCAGGAACGGTCTGCGGTACACCGCCGCAAGGCTCAGCTTGCAATCGATCACAACAACGCCGTCTTCCTCTTTCGCGTTGCAGGCATAGACTTTTATCGCGGGTTCGTTGTAGCCGGCCTGCTCCCATTCCTTGCGCACAAACTGGTCGTTGTCCGTCGGTGCACGCCACACATTCCACGTCATCGGGCGGGTCATGATGTTCACATTGTTCTTCACCATAGATGTAAACACGCCCTCGGTCTTCGAGAACACATAACGGAAGCTGTCGCCCGTCACCGTCACGGCGCGGCTGTCCTCCACCGCAACAACAAAGCCCTTTCTAAGCGCTTCTTCCTTGCGTGCCCCGCGGGAAACGATCAGCTGGTCAAAGCCGAGCGGGTGTCCCTTCTCAAAGAACACGCTGTCGTTCTTCTTCGCGCTGTACTGCAGAAACACCGCCACGTCGCCCTCCGTCGGAATTGCATCCGGCAGCGTAATGACACCGCTTTCGTGCGGGGCAATCTTGATGTCGTCCATCACGCCGCAGGCCACCGTATCGCCGTCCTGCTGAATTTCCCAGGAAAGCGTCAAAAATTCTTCCGTATTCGTAAAATCGCGGTAATTCGTCAGCTGAATTTCCCCCGTTTCGCGGTTCACAAGCGCCGCGCGTACCGGGCGAATGACGTTTTTATATTCGAGTAAACCCGTATGCGGTGTACGGTCGGGGTACACAAGGCCGTCCATGCAGAAGTTGCCGTCGTGCGGATATTCGCCAAAATCGCCGCCGTAGCGGAAAATATCGCGGTTGTCGGGCGTCGTGCCGCCGTAAACGGCGTGGTCGCACCATTCCCAAACAAAGCCGCCCATAAAGCGGTCATACTTCATGATCAGCTGCTGGTACTGCTCCGCATCTCCGGGGCCGTTACCCATCGCGTGGATGTACTCGCAAAGCACCAAGGGCTTCGTGTACTTCGGGTCGACCATATATTCATCAATCCACTCCGGCGCCGAGTACATGCGGCTCTCCGTCGTCAGGGAAGACAGGTCGTTCTTGTGGCCGCGCGCATCGTAATACGTGTTCTCGTAGTGCGTCAAGCGGGACGGGTCATATTCGCGCACCCATGCGCCGGCCTTCTCAAAACTCGGGCCCCAGCCGGTCTCATTGCCGTAAGACCACATCAGCACGCACGCGTTATTCTTATCGCGGATGACGCTGCGCTGAATTCTGTCCATAATCGCCTTGTCGAAAATCGGGTTCAGTGCGTTGTCCGCATATTCGTCCATGCCGTAGCCGCCGGTCTGCGCCGCCGCACCGTGGCCCTCAATGTCCGCCTCGGCAATAACATAGAAGCCGTATTCGCTGCAAAGCTGTAAGAACCACGGCGCGTTCGGGTAGTGGCTTGTGCGCACTGCGTTGATGTTGTGCTGCTTCATCAGGAACAGGTCGCGCTTCGCCTGCTCGCGGCTGATGGTGTAGCCCGTCACCGGGTCGCTGTCGTGGCGGTTCACGCCGCGCAATTTGATTTTCACATTGTTGAAATACAGAACGCTGTCGCGGATCTCAATTTTGGAGATGCCCACCTTCTGCTCAATCACTTCATCCGCCGTGCGGAACACGATCGTGTACTGGTACGGGTCCTCGGCATTCCAAAGGTGCGGGTTTTCGAGTGCAAAGTTCGGCTCCGCGCCCGCCGTGCTTTCGAGCAGAGCGCCCTCGGCGTCATACAGCTCCGCCGTCACGTCCGGCAGCCCGATAAAGTCCATCTCCACGCGGATATCCGCATGGGAAAGGTCATCGCTCACCGTCGTCTTTACAAAGTAATCGCGGATGTGCGCCAAAGGTCTGCGGATGAGGTACACGTCACGGAAAATACCGCTCATGCGCAGCTTGTCCTGATCTTCCAGGTACGAGCCGTCACACCACTTTACAACCAGCACCGCCACGGAGTTTTCACCCTCGTTCAGTAAATCCGTGATGTCAAACTCGCTTGTCGAATGCGAAACCTGGCTGTACCCTGCAAACTGCTCGTTGATCCACAGATAGAAGCAGGAGTCCACGCCCTCAAAGTTCAAATAAATTTTCTGCGTCAGGTCTTCCGCGTTCATGCAGAAGCGGCGCAGATAAAGGCCGCAGGGGTTCTCGTCCGGCACATACGGCGGGTCATACGGGAACGGATAGCGCACGTTCGTGTACTGGTGGCGGTCATAGCCCGCGTTCTGCCAGCAGGACGGCACCTCAATCTCGTCCATATCCTCCTCGTCAAAGCAAATCTCACCTTCGGAGCCCTCCGGGAACACGTCTAAAAACGAGTCAAAATACCGAAACGACCATGTGCCGTTCAAAAGACACACTCTTGTGGATTCTTCCCCGTCCTCCGGTGCCTTCGGCAAGAAGTAGCTGCGGTTCTGGCAGGTACCCACGTGCAGCACGTCCGGATTTTCGTGCATTTTCTGAAATTCCATTTTCAATACCGTTCCTTTCTTGCGTGAAAACGTTTTCCACGCGTGTGTTGAAACACTCCAAAATTCAGTTGAAGCGATTTAGAACCTATGCTATAATGAGCGTACACAGATGGGGATTTTTCCGCATCCCCTCTGCTACAAGATTACATGAAAAAAAGGTGCGGGTCAAGCCCGTAACCAAATAAATTTTGAGAAAGGAACAAAAACCATGACGATACAAATTCTGCTCGCCGCCCTGTTCCTTGCGGCAGTGCTGTGGCTCGGCTTTCGTGCCGCGCCGGAAACGGAGGGCGCCCCCGTCCGCCGCGCCCGTATAAAGGAAGCTACGGTCTTCGGCCTGCCCCCCGTGCCCGTCTTCTGCGCCGTGCTCGCTTTGGGGCTTATCCTGCGCTTTATTCTGGGCTACAACATCAACGGGTTCGAGGCCGACATCTCCTGCTTTAAAGCGTGGGCCGCCTATACGCACGATTACGGCTTTAATAACATGTATTACCGGGACTTCTTCCTCGATTATCCCCCCGGCTATCTCTACGTGCTCTACATCATCGAGGCGTTCCGCCGCCTGTTCGGTGTCGACCAATATGCGCAGAGCTATACGCTCATGATAAAGCTCGCGCCCATTTTGTCGGACATCGCCTGCGCCGCGGCACTTTGGGTGCTCGCCCGCAAAAAGCTCGGTGAAAAAAGCGCACTCCTTATCGCGTTTGCCTATCTTTTTTGCCCCGCCGTCATCGTCAATTCCTCCGTCTGGGGTCAGGCCGATAGCTTCTGCGCGCTTCTGCTCCTCTGCACACTGCTGCTTCTCTGGTACAACCACACGCCGCTCGCCGCGTTCGTCTACGGCTTCGGCATCTTAAGTAAGCCGCAGATGCTCATTTTCGCGCCGGTGCTCATTTTCTGGGTCATCCGCAAAAAGGACTGGAAAAACCTCGTCCTCGGGCCCATCATCGCTTTTGCGACGATTCTCCTGTTCTCCACGCCGTTTATAAAGAATTTCGATTACCTAAAGCTCATCGAAATCTACACCGGCACCATCGATTATTATAATTACTACACCATCAACGCCTATAACGTCTGGGCACTCTTCGGGCTCAACTGGGCTGCCCTGCCGGAGCACAGCACTTGGCTGCAATTCGGCGTGCCGCTCGCAACCGTTCTCGCAGGCCTCTTACTGCTGAAATCGAAGCGCGACGACGCCGTTTTCGCCTGCCCCACCGTTTTAATGTTCACGGTCTACATTTTCTGCGTCAAAATGCACGAGCGTTATCTGTTCCCCGTGCTCCTGTGCCTGCTGCTCACCTACGTTTTCACAAAGGAAAAGCGCTTCCTGCTCCTGTTCGCGGGCACATCCACGGTGCATTTTTTGAACGTTGCCTATGTGTTGTACCTCAATAACGCCTACATTTCCCCCACGTCCATTCAAATCCTGTTCCTCTCCGCGCTGCACGTGCTCCTGTACATTTATATGCTCTATATCACGTACCGCTGCTTTATTTCCGAAAAAGCCCTGCGCCCGCTCCCTGCGTTTAAAACGCAGAAAGCCGCCTCGGCCGAACAGCACACAAAGCCCGCCGCAGCGCCCGAATTCTCCCTCATCACCGACAAGAATCATAACGTCCGCCTGACGCGTGTCGATCTTCTCTGCATCGCCGTCGTTACCTTCCTTTACGGCATCGTCGCGTTCACGAATCTCGGTGATCACGAGACCGCCAATACGACATGGACACCCCAAAACGGTGAATCCGCCGTCTTTGAGACCGACGACGCGTACAGTGAAATTTTCTACCTGCCCGGCATCGCCCCCGCGGATAACGGCATCGGCCAGCGCGTCGGTACCAATATGAAGATTGAGGCTTCAAACGATCAAACCAACTGGACGACCGCCGCCGAAAACACGGACGGCAGCGTCTATGCGTGGAAAAACGTCTCCGTCGCCGCCGTCGGCAAATATATCCGCATCACATCGATGTGCGACGACCTCGCCATCAACGAGTTCGCGCTCAAAAAGACAGACGGCACCGGCTTTGCAACGCTCACCGCCGTCTCCGGCAACGCGTGGCAGCTCACGGATGAGCAAAACACCGTCCCGCTCTACCCAAGCTACACGAACTCCACCTATTTCGACGAAATCTACCACGCCCGCACCGCCTACGAGCACATTTTGGGACTCGAGCCATATGAAAACACGCACCCCACGCTCGGCAAGCTCATCATCTCGGTCGGCATTCGCATCTTCGGCATGAACCCGTTCGGCTGGCGCTTCATGGGCACGCTGTTCGGTGTTCTGATGCTCCCTGCGCTCTACCATTTCTTAAAGCGCCTCTTTGGCTCCACGTTCCTCTGCACCGCCGGTACCGTCCTCTTTGCGTTCGATTTCATGCACTACGTCCAAACACGCATCGCGACCATCGATACCTATGCCGTGTTCTTCATCATTTTAATGTACGACGCCATGCTCGTGTTTATTCAGCACGATTTAAAAACCGACAGCTTCAAAAAGCTCCTGCCCCCGCTGCTTTTAAGCGGCATCTTCATGGGGCTCGGCATCGCAAGCAAGTGGACGGTCGCCTATGGCGCAGTCGGCCTCGCCGTGCTGTTCTTCGGCAAGCTCATCGTCTCTTACCGCGAAGAGAAAGGCCACGCCGCCGTGCAGAAAGCGCTCCTTAATAAATCCATAAAGCTCTGCCTCTGGTGCTGCCTGCTGTTCATCGCCATTCCGTTCGGCATCTACTTTACGGCGTTCCTGCCGCTCACCACATTGCCGCATAACCGCTACGATGTTTTCGGCCGGTTCATCGCGTACCAAACGCATATGTATAATTACCACTCCACGCTGCAGGCAACCCACCCGTTTGAGTCCCCGTGGTATCAATGGCCGTTCGATATCCGCAACGTGTGGTATTACGGCAATTACAGCGCCGACAGCGAGGGCCACATCCGCACCATTTCGGTGCTCGGCAACCCGCTGTTCTTCTGGGCGTGCGTGCCCGCCACCGTGTACGCGTTCGTAAGGGCCGTAAAACGGCACTCCCGCACCGCGCTCATCTGTGTCATCGGCTTCTTGTCCGCGTATCTGCCGTGGGTACTCGTGCCGCGCTGCACGTTCATTTACCACTATTTCACTGCCGTGCCGTTCATTCTCATCGCGTTCCTCATCGCGTATCAGCGCCTTGAAGAAACAGCTTCCCTGCGCCGCGTCGTCTTCACAAAAGGCGCCATCACGCTCACAGTCGGCAGAATTCTCCTGCTTGCCTGCGTCCTCGTGCACATTCTTATGTTCATCGCGTTCTACCCCGTGCTCACCGGCACCCTCACCACGCAGAACTACGCCAACGCTTTAGAATGGCTCCCCAGCTGGTTTTTTATCTAACGTAAACCACAGCATATATAAAAAGGGCGGCACAAAGCCGCCCTTCAAGAACCCCCTTGATAGGGTTTCTTACGAAGAACCGTCCCCCGGACGGTTCTTCTATTTTCCTGATCTTGCGTTTGGCAAAAGTATTTCGAGCTCTGCGGAGCTCGACCAAAGGCCTTGCCTTCGGAATCCACGACCTTTTGAAAAAGGTCGTCGAAAACTTTATTTGCCCGCTCTATTTCAGCTCACTTACCCCTTCACCGACTCCGTCGCCGCACTGTTCACCGGCTTATCGAGGTTCTTAATTTCCTTGTTGTAGAGAATTACAAAGAATACAACCGTCACAATGAGCGAAATAAATTCGGAGATTGGGAAGCAGAACCACACAGCGCCGAGGCTGATTTTCGAGAGCAGCCACGCCGCCGGCACCAGCACAACCAGCTGACGCATCACAGACTGCACAAGGCTGTACATGCCGTGGCCCGTCGCCTGAAACAGCGTCGAAAGCGCAATGCCGATCGCCGCCATCGGGAAGTGGATCGCGATGATTCTAAGCGCCGAGTCGCCGATCTCGTGCAGCTCCGGCGTCGCGTTAAAGATGGAAATCAGCGTGCCCGGGCAGATTTCAAACACAATAAGACCCGCAATCTCAATAATAAGCGCAATCACGCAGCCGATCTTCACCGCACCCGTCACACGCTTCTTGTTGCGCGCACCGTAGTTGTAGCCCATAATCGGCATGAGCCCCTGCGTCAAGCCGAACACCGGCATAAACACAAAGGACTGCAATTTAAAGTAAACACCGAACACATTCACGGCCACTGCGGAAAAGCCCGCCAAAATGCCGTTCATTGCCATGGTCATCAGCGTGCCGATGGCGTTCATCACGATGCTCGGCAGACCCACAACGTAAATGTCCTTCATCGTCTTGCCGTGGAAACGGAAGCCCTTAAATTCCAGCGCAATCGCGTGGTTGCCGAAAAACAAAATGCAAAGGCCCACAATCATCGAAAGGATCTGGCCGCCAACCGTCGCATACGCCGCACCGGCCACGCCCATGTTGAAGTTGAAAATGAGGATCGGGTCAAAGATGATGTTTGCCACCGCGCCCACAAGCTGAATGATCATCGGCATCACCATGTTGCCCGTCGCCTGTAACATTTTTTCAATGACCGCCGCAAAGAAGAAGCCGAACGATGCCACCGTCACAATCGTGATGTACGTCGTGCCCATGCTGAGCACTTCCGCGTCCTGCGTGTAAAGCGCCGTAAACGGACGCGCCACGATCGCACCGAAAACCGCAAAGACCACATACGTGATTGCGGAAAGAATAATGCCGTGCGTCGCCGCGTTGTCCGCCGCCTCCTGGTCGCGCTCGCCGAGTCTGCGGGAAATGAGTGAGCTCACGCCCACGCCGGTGCCCACGCCGAATGCCACCAACAGGTTCTGAATCGGGAACGCCAGCGAGACCGCCGTCAGTGCGTTCTGGCTCACCTGCGCCACAAAGTAGCTGTCCACAATGTTGTAAAGCGCCTGAATCAGCATCGAGAACATTGCCGGCAGTGCCATCGTCAAAATCAGCGGCAGCATCTTCGCAGAGCCCATGCGGTTGTTTGCCGGGTCCTCAAGCTTCACCGTTTTTTCTGCCATGAAATCAAACTTCCTTTCTTTTTTGTAAATTCTTTTGCAAATCTCTACGCTCCAAACGCGGTTTTTTCGCATGAAAAGACTTCGCCGCAAGCACGGCGAAGTACGCTGTTTAAAGCCTTTAGTTTTCATTTTGTCCGACCGTTATCCTGTTCAACAGTCTAAAATCGAACTGATACAGTATAACACACTTTATTTTTCACCGCAACACTTCGCATAAAAACGCGCATTTTCACCAATTCCGCGTCCCAAAACAAGCCCTATCGTCACAGAATATTCACCTTTTGTTCTTGCATTCGACGCAATAAATCGGTACAATAAATACAAACTGGTCATACTCTGCACAAACAGGGGATTTCCGGGAGGAAACGGGGTCGCTTTTCGCCCCGCAATATTGAAATAAGGAAGGTAGAAATTTATGGCATCCGGCAAAATCATGATCGTAGACGACGATAGAAATATCTGTGAGCTTTTAAGATTGTATATTGAAAAGGAAGGCTTTGAAACAGCCATTGCAAACGACGGTAAGGCGGCCGTGCAAATGTTTGATTCCGTCAACCCGGACCTCATGCTGCTCGACATCATGCTCCCGGAGCTCGACGGCTGGCAGGTCTGCCGCGAGATCCGCAAAAAGTCCCAGTGCCCCATTATTATGCTGACGGCCAAGGGCGAAGTGTTCGATAAAGTCCTCGGCTTAGAGCTCGGCGCGGACGATTACGTTGTAAAGCCCTTCGAGACAAAAGAGGTCATCGCGCGCATCAACGCCGTCCTCCGCCGCATTGGCAAAAAAGAATCCTCTCAGGTGAAAGAAGTTCACTACGAGAATCTCTCCATCAACCTCACAAATTACGAACTCAAGGTCAAGGGCGTCCAGATTGACACTCCGCCGAAGGAAATGGAGCTCATCTATCATCTCGCCTCGAACCCGAACCGCGTCTTCACGCGTGACCAGCTCCTCGACGAAGTGTGGGGCTTTGATTATTACGGCGATTCCCGCACCGTAGACGTGCACGTTAAGCGCCTGCGTGAAAAACTCGAAGGCGTTTCCGATAAGTGGTCGCTTAAAACCGTCTGGGGCGTCGGCTATAAGTTTGAAGTGAAAGAATAAGCCGGCGAAAGGAAGGATTCCCCTTGCAAAAATCCCTGTTCGGAAAATACCTGCGTGTCACCATGGTCATCGTGCTCGCCAGCTTCATCGTGCTCGGCAGCGTCATGATGTTTGTGTTCTCGCAGTACACCAAAAGCGATAAGCGCAAACTGCTTATGCAAAACGCCTCGTCCATGGCGTCCATTACTTCCGTCGTAGACATCACGAATAACGGTGCACCGGAGCTTCTGAAAGTCTTTGTGCGCACGTTCTCTCTCAATATCGATGCCGATATTTTCGTCACCGATCTCGAGGGCAACGTCCTGTTCGGTGCCTATGCCAACAGCACCTCAAATATCGGCGCAAACTTCACCCCGCAGACGAAGATTTCGGCAGATATCGTAAAGTGCGCGTCCGAGGGCTCCTACACCGGTGACGGACGCAAAAACGGCATTTACGATACCCCGTACTACGTCGTCGGCGTGCCGCTTTACTCCGTCGCCGAAACATCATCTTCCGAGGCAGGAGGCGAAAACAGCACCAGAGTGCCCGTCGGTGCCGTTTTTGCCGCCATGAACGCTGCCTCCCTCACGGAGTATCAGTTCGCCGCACTGCAAATGTTCCTCATCGCCGCAGCCGCCGCGTTCATTCTGGCGTTCGTTGTCGTCGGCCTCTTCTCCTACCGGCTCGTCAAGCCCCTGCGGCAGATGTCCGCCGCAGCCAAAAGCTTCGGCGACGGCGATTTCTCCATCCGCGTGCCCGTCACAAGCAACGACGAGATTGGCCAGCTTGCCACCGCGTTCAACAACATGGCAGATTCGCTCTCCGGCAGCGAAAGTATGAACCGCAGCTTCGTCGCGAACGTCTCGCACGAGTTAAAGACCCCGATGACAACCATCGCGGGCTTCATCGACGGCATTCTGGACGGCACCATCCCGCCGGAGCGCCAATCGCATTACCTGCACATCGTCTCCGACGAGGTCAAGCGCCTCTCGCGTCTTGTCCGCACTATGTTAAATCTCTCCCGCATCGATAACGGCGAGCTGAAGCTCCGCCCAAACGATTTCGATATTTCCGAGACCGTCCTCTCCACCGTGCTCACGTTTGAAAAGAGCATCGACGAAAAGAAGATCGACATCCGCGGGCTCGATACCTTGCAGCCCATGCAGGTGCACGGCGATGAAGACCTTTTGCATCAGGTCGTCTATAACCTTGTCGAAAACGCCGTCAAGTTCACAAACACCGAGGGCTACATCTCCTTCAACGTCTCGGACAGCATCGACCGCATCGTCGTCACCATCGAAAACAGCGGCTCCGGCATCCAGTCCGATGAGCTCCCCCTCGTGTTCGAGAAATTTTATAAGACCGATAAATCGAGAAGTCAGGATAAAAACGGTATGGGCCTCGGCCTGTACCTTGTCCGCACCATCATCAAGCTCCACGGCGGCGACATTTCCGTCTCCTCCGTCGTGAACGAGTACACCCGCTTCTCGTTCTATATTCCGAAGCCGCAGGAACCCCCGAAGTTGAAGTACAATACCGGCTCCATCCCGGTCACCGTGCCGGTCGAAGATGCCGTCATCTCGGAGCGCCCCAAAAAGGAGCACCACGGCCACAAGGATAATAAAGAGCCCGATCAGAAATAAATCCAAAAGTGAGGTATCACACCATGGACGATTTTGAAAACAAAACCCCGGAAATGCAGGAGCCTGCTTCTTCCGAAGACAATATCCCCGAAACACCGGAAACCGCGGAGACCATTCCCGCAGAGCCCACCGTTTCTGATGAACCGGCCGCTCCCGCAGAACCGACTGTCACCCCGGAACCGACCGTTTCCGATGCCCCCACGGCAGAGCCGCTCCCGAATGCCGAGCAGGCGCCGGAAGCCCAGCCCATCCCGAACGTGAACATTCCGCCGCAGCCGCAGCCCGTTCAGCATACCGGCTATTATCCCCCGCAGCCGCCGTATCAGCCCTACCCGTACAACACGCAGCCAAACGCCCCGCAGTACGGTAACCCGCCGTATGGCTATGCAAACTACAACACCCAGCCGCAGCCGGGGCAGTACCCGCCGCCCTACGGACAAGGTGCTTATCCCCCGCCGTACCCGCAGAATATGCAAAATCCGTATCCGCATCCCGCGCCGCAAAAAAGGAAAATGCCGCTCGGGTTGCGCATCCTCATCATCGTCATGTCCGTCCTCGTCGCAGGCTCCGTCATCGGCTTTGCTTCCTACGGCATCTACGCCGCCGTGAACCGCGGTTACGGCGTCACAACGCTGCCGGGCGATCCGCTCATCCCGAACTTCCCGCATGAAAACGACGGCAGCGACAGCGAAACGCCCGGCGAAGACGAAACGCCCGATGCGGACGACAGCTTCACCCCGCCGGACATCGCCGTCACCCCGAATACGGAGGGCATCACCTTAGATAAAGAGCCGAATACCGCCGAGCTCGATATTGATGCCGTGTACGATAAGGTCATCCCGTCCACCGTGCTCGTCATCACGCAGAGCGGCGAAACGCAGGGCACAGGCACCGGAATTTTCGCAACGGAAGACGGCTACATCATCACGAACAGCCATGTCATTTTAAATTCCAAATCCGTTTCCGTGCAGGTCAAAACGTATGACGGTGAACTTCATGACGCCGTCGTCGTCGGGTTCGACAAAACCACCGACCTCGCCGTGCTCAAAATCGACGGCACAGGCTACATGCCCGCCGAGTTCGGCGACAGCGATGACCTGCGCATGGGCCAGTGGGTCGTCGCCATCGGCAACCCGGGCGGCGAGCAGTTCTCCGGCTCCATCACGCGCGGCGTCATCTCGGGTCTTAACCGTTCCGTCGGCTCGTACAGCTCGAACGGCATGACGTATATCCAAACCGACGCCGCCATCAATCCCGGCAATTCCGGCGGCCCGCTCGTCAACTTACACGGTCAGGTCATCGGCATCAGTTCCGCTAAAATCGTCTCCGAACAGTACGAGGGCATGGGCTTCGCCATCCCGATCACCGGTGCAAAGAGCATCATAGACGACCTGCTTGCAGGCGGTTATGTGCAGGGCCGCGTCCGCTTCGGCATCAAGGGCACCGCCATCACCCAGATGCAGGCCGCCATGTATGACGTCCCGCAGGGCTTCATGATCAGCGAGATTGACGAAGACAGCTGCTTTAACGGCACAGATGTGCAGGCGTATGACATCATCACCGCCATCGATGATACCGAAACGAAATCGCTTGAAGAGCTCGCAAACGCACTTTTAAATTATAAGCCCGGCGATACCGCCGAAATCCACCTGTTCCGCCCGAACGAGAGCGGAGTAGGCGGCGAAGAATTTACCGTCACCGTCACCCTGCTCGAAGATAAAGGCGAAACGCAAGGCTAACACCTGCCTGCGGCAAGCGAATGAATAAAGTCTTTAGTCAAGTTTTCTTCGAGAAAACTTGCGAATTCCAAAGGCAGCGCCTTTGGTCGTCGTCCGCAGACGACGAAACACCTTTTGCCTCCCAAAAATCAGGACGGGAGAACAAACAGTCCGGTGGACTGTTTGTTCGTGGGAGACCCAATTAGGGGGTCTCCCAATGAATTTGCGCGGCAAATTCATAAAAACCGCCTTTAGAAATCCCTGAAAATTGCACACAATACGCCAAGAAGCGCGCAGCTCCTCCAAAAGCTGCGCGCTTCTTTTTTAATGATATATCTCTCTTTGTTCGATATGATATTTTCCTCGCGGAAAATGATATAACGCCTTATCTGAACGCCAATACCGCGTATGTTACGCCGCTTTCGTTCAGCGATGCCATGCCGCTGCCGTCCGTCGGGGCGGTTTGGGTCTGGTGCACCGTCACCTGCGCCGTGGAAAGCGTCACGCCAAGACTGTTCTGGCCGCCTGCCGCTATGCCGGCGTATTGCTTTGTGCAGCCCGTCGTCGCCTGCGAAAACGGCTTGTCCACCGCAAAAACGATCACCACACTCGGACTGAAGCCGAATAAGATCGTGCGCGAGGCCGCACCCGTGCCTGTGTACGTGCGCACCTCCGTCGGCGTATCTAAACGCTTTCTGCGCGTGTCATTTAAATGCAGGTTATCGTTTTGAATGTGCCCGCCAAGCTGCGACTCTATGGCTTCGTTGTCCGCCACAAAATCCACACGGCGCGGCTTGTCCGTCCCCTCCCAAAGGCAAAGGCCGAGAACCGTTGATTTTTTACTTGCTGCCATGTTTCTCCTTTCCGCTCATAAAACGTCGAGCGCGTTCCAAGTCTTGTTTCGAAGGTCGAGCACATTCCACGAGCTCCCCGCCGCGTCCTGTGCGTCCCACGTGTTTTTGCCGAAATCAAACACCAAACTGAGGTGCGCAGGCAAAAACGCGCGCGCTTCGCTTTCCGCCGCCGCTTCGGAAATGCCCATGGTAGAAAGCACATTTATGTTCAGCACGCCGCCCTTTTGCGGGACGAGCTTCCCGTTGATGCCTGCTGCCAAAAGCTGCTTTTGCATCGCTTCCACCGTGTGGTCTGCGGGGGTCACCGCGCCGCGGGTCAGCAGCATCGCGCGCCGGTTTTTCGTGCTGTCCACGGATGGCACCACGCGGAACAGCGATTCAAACGCTTTCAGCCCGTCCTCCTCCGCCGTCTGCACAAACGCGTCGCGCCGCACATGAGAAAGCGTATCATACACGAGTTCAAGCCCCTTTGCATACGCCGCAAGCTCTGCCGAAAGCCACTTGTCTTCGCCAAAATACAGCCCCGTTTTTTCGAGCATCGCGCGCATGCGGGTTTCCAGTTCCGTCATTTGCCCTCCTTACTGCGTCTCCAGCACATTTACAGCGCCCGCCGTGACGATCTCCCCGGCGTTCGGCGTAAAGTCCGCCACGCTCGCCGGCACCGTGCAGTTTTGTGCTACGCCCGTCTCCATCACCGCATGGATTAGCCCCGCCGTCACAAACGGCTCGCCCACCTCAAACGCATTCAGGTACGCCGTGATTGCCGCCGTGCACGATGCTTTCGCATCTTCAAACGCGCACCCGTCCTTCGGCTTCACATAAACTGTCACTGGCTTTTTCACAGCCACCGCTGCAGCCACCGTCACGTCCACACTGATCTCCTTGAGCTTTTCGAGCGTCTCTCCGACTTTTCCGAGCACCTCGTCCGTCACCGCGCCGTTGTCGCCGTACAGGTACACCGCCACCGTGTTCACACCGTTTGCGCGCGGCACCACCTGAACGCTTTTCACGCCCGGTGTCATCAGCGCCGCACGGCGGTACGTCTCCGTGTTCGAGCCGTTCGGCAGTGCGTAAAAGCACCGTAAAAGGCGCGTGCGCAGCGCTTCGTCGTCCTCTTTATCCGCGCCACCCGTAAACGGCACATCGTTCGTCACGCTTTCAATGCCCGCTGGCGGCGTGATGAGCGTGTTCACCGCACCCTTTGCCGCGTTGCCGCGCCTGCCGCCCAAAACCGCCTGCGCCGCCGCTGTCACCGTCAATGCGCCTGCGGGCAGCACAGCCGCCTCCGTCGTCTCATATTCCACCGCGTTTTCGCCGCTTGCCGCACACACCGTGCCCGCGGGGATCTCCGCCGCGTAGCTCAGCGCCGTTCGGCGCGAAAACGTCAGCGTGCCCACAGATTTCACCGCGTCCTTGCGCACAAGCCCGCGCTCTTCGGCGTGCAGGTCAAGCGCCTCGCCCGCCGCCGTCTGCGGAAAGCAATTCAGCTTCAGCGATTCCGCCGCGCACAGCACCGTATACAGCTCGCCCGCCAGTACCTTCAGACGGATCGAAACGTCCGCCGCGTCCTCGGGCTCCACGCCCGCCAGCGTTTTGTATTCCTCCGCCATGTGCGCATAAATTTCCTCAAATTTCACACTTTCGCCCCTTTCACCGCAATCTCCCCCGTGCCGAGCATCGTCTGGAGTCCGAAGATAAACCGCTCCCCCTCGCGCCGCACGGAGACCGCCTCAACACCGGCTAAGGGCAACAGCGCCGCCTGCGCATACCGCAGCGCCCGCTCCTCGGTGTGCTCGTCCGCTGCATCCAGCATATAAAACCGGCTGCCGAGCACGCGGTCATAGCAAAACGCGCCGCATTTTAGACAAATGCGGTTATACGCGCGCTGCATAAGCGCGTTAAGCCCCTCGGCCGTCTTCGGAAGCCCTGTCGCCGCCGTCTGCGTTATGCCGTTTAAAATCACGACCTCCACGCTATTCCTCCTTTTTCTCAAACACCTGCCCATTGATGACGACCGTGCCGTCGAGCTTCAAAACGATCTCCGCACCGCCCGCTGAGAACAGCCGCACCTCGCCGGGCAAAAGCGTTCCCGCGTCGTTCACAACGCCAAGGCACACACCGCCGGTCATCACAGCCTCCGTACCCTGCGGCACGCTCACCGCCATGCCGTACGGCACCGTTACAGTCGGTGCACGGCGCTCCAGCTCCGTGCAGACGGAAATCTCCCCGCCGCCCGTCGTCACAACGCCCGTTTTCACGCTTTCGGCCTTTTCCGCCGTCTCCTTTTTCGTCAGCCACATGTTCATGCCTCCTTTAAACCGGTTCAAAATGCAGCTCGGTCTTCACGTCTTTCCCGCGCAGCAAAACGTTTTTGGAGATGAGCCGCACCTCGCCAAGCTCCTCCGTCCGCATCGTGTCCCCCATGTTCCCGTCTATATAAGAAGCACACGTCAGCTTTAGTCGCTTTGCCGCCCTGCGGCTTTCATTTAAAAGCGCCGTCGGTGCTGTTTTCGCATAGGCGGAAAGATACCGCACGCGCACCTGTGGGGCCAAAGGATCGTGATATTCCGCGCTGTATGCGCCCGTCTGCGCGTTTTGCACCGTAACGCCGCTCAGCATTTTGTACGGGCAAAAAATCACCTCCCGCGTCGTCACCCAGTCGGGCTTCACCGTTTTCGGCACGTAGCTTTCAAAGTGCACGCCGCCGTTTTTGTCCGTATACGGCGTACAGTTTAGATATCTCTCAGAGAACGTTTGCAGCGCTTCAAAACAGCTCACGCCCTTTTCTACGGTCAAAACGCCCTCCACCGGCTGCCTGTCGCCGCCCACGGCGTGCAGCCCCAGCGGCATCAGATACATCCGCTCCAAAAGCCGCAGCGAGGGCAATCTAAGCTCCATCGGTGCCGCCTCGTTGTCGAGCAAAAGCGCCGCGCGGCTGCGCAGGGAGAAGACCTCCGTGCGCGCGCCGTTCTGGCATTTCACGCGGTGTTCGTCCACGATACCGTCAAAGATCACCGCGCCGTCCTTTTTAAGCACCGCCCCCACGGGCTCTTCCGTAAAAAGCCGCTTCCCCGCACTAAACCGCACCGTCAGGCTGTCCGCCACCGTGTCCGCGTCGCTTCTTAAAAGCCATTCGCTCGGCTCCTCTTTCGGCGAATGTTTTTCACCGCTCGCAAACACAAACTCAAGCGAAAAATCCGTCACGGAACATGCACCTCCTCGCCGTCTTTCAGCGCCGCAATACACGCGATATGCCGGTTATTCTCCGCCAATCGGTCAATCGAAACGCCCGTAAAATACGCGTAATCCCACAAGCTCTCGCCCGCCTTCGCGCGGTATGTCCGGCCGGAGACCACTTCGCTTTTCCCCGCCGTTTCCACAAAGGCGAACGTGTACGGCACCGTGTTTTTCTCCGGCACGCCGATGAGCGCAAGCTCGCTCAAAACCGCCTCAAACGGCCTGTGCCCCGGCAAGTACAGCGTATCTGTTTCACCGAAAAGCGCCTCTAACTCGCGGTAAACCGCCATCGCATCCTCCCCGGTGAAGTGCCCCGTGCCTGCTACGCGCGCCTTACGCTTGCCGACCGCCTCCACACGTTCTTCGCCGTCAACACCCACCGTCTCACGCAGCAGGCACGCCCGCTCGAGTTTTAATTCCGTCGGGTTCACCGGAAACACAAAGCTGCCAAACTGCATCGTCATCAGGTTCATGCAAACCTCCTGTCCGCACGAAGCAGCGCGGGATATCGCCGCTCCTCGCGCTCCAAAATGCCGGAGAGCGCCTGTGCGTTTTTGTTTTCTTCTTCCACCTTATGCCTCCGTTCCGCTTTGTGTTCGCTGTGTGATTTTTTCACACGCACCCGCTTCTATCACAAGCTTATTTTCGCTCGCCGCTTTCAAAACGCAGTGTGTGTACCGCGCGCCGCCCGTTTGCAGTGTGAATTCGCCGGGGAGCGCCTCCTCGCCGCCCGAAAACCCGTGCAGCACAATCGTGTACACCGCTTTGCCCGCCACCGCCGCATACGGATTTTCCTCGCCGATGGCGTAATAGCGCTTGACCTTCGCTTCGTGCGAAATTTTCACCGCGTCCGCCGTAAACACCTTGTCACCGATCATCACCGCCGCGCGTGCGTTATCCGCCGCACCCGTCGCCGCCTGCACCGTGCAAAGCGTCACAAGGCAACTGAGCGACGCCGAGTACGTCGTCTCGCTCCGCTTCACACTGCGCAGCGCACACGGCAAAGACGATACCGCCGCACACACCGCGTCAAACAGCCGCGTGTGGTCGTCCCTTTCGCGCGCATACAGCTGCACGCCGAGCACCGTTTCAAACACACCGTCCGCGTTTTCCTCCTGCATCACGCCCACCGTCACCGCGGCACGCTGCGGAAGCCTTTGCAGCGTGCCCGTAAACGCCGGGCGCACCGCGCAGTCCGGCAAAAGCACTTTCAGCTTTTCCGCAAGCGCCGCACTAAGCTCCGTTCCCGTCATCTTTTTCCTCCTTTTCCAGCACCGCGCGCACGTAAAGCGCCCCGCAAATCCCGCTTTTTCCCTCGGCATATAAAACGCGGAACGTCTCGCCGCCCACAGTCAGCCTCGCGTTCTCCGCGCCGCAAAGCACTTTGTCGTCGCCGAAGTAGACATACAGCGGCTTCATCGCCCCGCCGAATGTCTTCGTTTCCGCCTGCAAGGCCGTTTTGTCTTCCTTCAGGCGATGCACAACGCCGCGGCAAACGACCTTCTCGCCGCTTATCTCCGCCGTCATCCGCTGCGCCCTCAAAAATACATTCCTCACGCCGTGTCCTCCGTCACGCCGAAGTAAAAATCCTCGTCACGCAAAAGCCCGGACACCGCCCGCTCGCACTGCTTTGCATAGGCGAGCGCCCTTTCGCTGCCTTTGTCAAATTCCGCGCGCACCTCGCCCGCCGTCAGGCTTTTCGGCGATGCCGCTTCCTCCAAAAGCCAAAACTGATACGCCGCCTGCGCCGCAGCCGCTGCGCACAGCGCCTCCTCATGCGCGTTTTCTTCCTCCTCAGTGCAGCAAAGGCGCGCTTTCAGCCGCTGTACCGCATCGCCGCTCAGCATCAAAAGCAGGTCTTCGCGGTCGTCATTCGTCAAAAGCTTCAGCCGTTCCAGCACGTTTCGTATCTCCATTTGCCCCTCCTTTTTTATTCGGCAAAGCCGTACCAAAGCGGTACGGCTTGCCAGAATCGAATAAAATCAGTAGCTAAGGCCCTGTGCGGCGCCGCCGTAGATCTGTGCAAAGCCCGCCACGGCGCTCACGGCCGCGCGCTCCATCTGGCGGTCGATGAGCTTGTCGTAGTCGGTCAGCACATCGCCCGCCTGCACCATCTCAAGCGCACAGTTCTTGTCGAGCGCAATGATCTTCTTCGCGTCCATGGACGGCACATGGATGAGCGTCGCGCCAAGCGGCGTGATGAGCTTGCCCGCACCCTTAATGTTGAGGCTCGCCTGCGCGTCCTTAAACTCCGTGATCTTAAGGAGCGCCTGCAAAGCAGTCGTTCCGGCCAGGATCGTATTGAAGTTATAGTCGGAAAGCTTGCCCCACAGCGTCACAAGGTCGTTGTAGGTCGGCGCAGCGGTAAGCGCCGTCACGGTGATGCCCGTATTCGTGCCGTCGCCGTTTAACAGCACGTCCACTGCGTCCTTCATCTGTCTGCGCGCAATGTACGCACCGATCTGGCGCAGAATGACCGTAAAGAGGTCCAGTCTGTGGTGGCGCAGCGCTTCGTAGGAGCTGACAATCAGTCTGCCGCGCTTATGCAGCGTCACAAGCGAGCCCGCCGTCTTGATGACTGTCTCCGGAATGGCCGCGCCCTCCGCTACGGGATCTTCGATCTTCTGGTCAGAAGCCGTCGCCGTCTGCACGGTGCGGTAATCAAGCGTGTCAATCTTCGTCACGGTCGCCGCGATGTCCGGCAGGGAAGACGCCATCTCCATGCCCTGGCGCACTGCGCGGGCGACGTATTCCGGGAACAGCGCTGCGCTCTGGGAGGAGGTGAAAAACTTCTCCACGGTGTCGCAGTTCGCACCGCTCACACGAATGCCGAAGCGTTTAAGCTGTCTCTGGTATGCGTCAAGCCCCGCAAACGGTGTGCCCGCGTAGTTCTGGGAGCCGTCCAGCTCCTCCAAAACCTGTGTAAAATTCTTGCCCGGCACGCCGTACATGCCTTTTTCGAGTGTAATGTTTTCAAATGCCATCGTATGATCCCCTTTCTTAAATGCGGAACGCGCCGTCGTCTGCCGCGTTCGTGTCTTCCGTCTTTTCCGCTGCCAGCTGCAGCATTACGGGCATTTTCCGCTCCGCCGCTTTTGCGAGCGCCGCCGCCATTTCTTCTAGTTCTGCAATACCGAGCGACTTTGTGATCGCCTCCGTCAGTCCGCGTTTAAACTCCGGCTGCGCCACGGCGCTCAGCTTATAGATGCGTTCGCACAGCGCCGCACGGTAGCGGTCGCCGCACTCTGCGCGGTCGAAAAGCGCTTTCAGCTCCGTTTTGAGCATGTTGAGCTCCTCCTTCGCCACCGTCACGCTGTCTTCGCCGTCCGCGAGCTTTTTTACAATGTCGTACACCGTTTTGACCTCCTTTTTCTTCTCCGATTCTTCAAAGCGCGGCGAAAATTTCTTCACCACGCCCGCCGCGCGCTGCGCAGGCACTGCCACGAATGAGAATTCATACGCGTCCGCCGCGCCGCTTAAAACACGCACACAGCGCTTGCCGTTGTACGTTTTCCCCGGCACGTGCACACAGCTTTCCGCGCCGCACACGGAGCACACGCGCTTTTTCACTGCGCATCCCACGCTGACTTCCTTGCGTATGCCGCTTTCAATGGATTCAATAAACGCCTTCGTCCCGTCGTTTCGCGGCACATACGCCTGTGCAGTGAGCTGCGCATACGGCTCGTTTAAAGATGTTACCTTTCCGGGAATTTCCTTCACCGCAGCGTCAAACACGCGCGCCGTCTGATTTTTGCTTGTCGGCTCGTGGTCTAAAATGCCCGTCTTGCCGACAAACAGCTTCGCAAGCTCCTCGAGCGTCTCTTTCGTAAAGCACTCACCGTCTCTATCCACCTCGTTGTCGCACAAAACGACCGAAAACGTATACACCTCCTCCGGCTTATAGGCGCGGCGCGTGTAAAGGTTGATCTTCTCCATCGCCGCTTTATCCGGCTGTACCGCCGTTACCGTTTCGCTCAAGCTTCCCCCTCCTTTAAAAGCTGCTCCGTCTTCGCCATGAGATACGCCGCGTTCGCGTGATCGACTTCGTCCTGCATCGTGATCTCGTTCCAATCGATTTCCACCGTGTCGTCAAGACCATTTAGCCGCAGCCACGTTTTGCAGATCTTCAAAACCGCCGGCTCCAAAATTCTGCGGTACGCCGTCAGCTCGCTCGTCAGCATGTCCGCCTGCTGGCTCGACATGCGCTCCGTCGAGGACCACGAAAGCCCCAGCAAAAACGGCGGAATGCCCATTTTCGCCACAATCTGCTCCAGCATCTGCCGCACGGGCACTTCGCTGTCCATCTGCTGCCCGTCCGCGCCGATGGCTTTAATCTGCACGTCGCCCACCGCCACAAAGTCGCTCACGCCGGGGCCGTGCATCGCACGGCTCCACTCCTTTGCAAGCTGCCCCGCGCGGTCACCCGCGTTCATGTAGCCCTCGTTTTTGCACGTCACCGCAAAGCGCACATTGCCCATACGCTCCCAGTTGATGCCGACGGTGCGGTAAATTTTCAAAAGCACCTCGCTCACAAACGGCAGGCCCTTTAAAATGGAGTTTCCCATCGCGCTGCCCGGCATCGGGTTCAACGCCGAAGTCAAAATGAGCTCCGGGTAGCGGCACGGCTCCGCACGCCCGTCCCTTACGACGAACACGCCCGTTTCAAGCGGCGAGATGAGCCGAATCTCGAGGTCTTCGAGCGACGCATTATACAGCGCCCGAATTTCCCCGTTTGCGAGTACGATCTCCCCAATTGCATTGCCATACGTTAAAAGCTGCTCAAAATAGACCGATAAAAAGTTATCGATGCCCATGTTGCAGCCGTTTACAGGCACGGTTTTTAAAAACCCGCACAGCGCGTTTTCTGTGTGCTTTTCGGGGCAATACACCTCAAACCCGCCGATAAGACGCACCAGCTTGTAAATTGCCGCGTCGATGATCGGCACCTGCTCGCGCAAGGCACGGTACAGTGCACGCTCGCCTGCCGTCACCGGCAGCACCGGCGGGTACCCGCCCTGCGTCTGCACCGAAACGGCCGTGCGCTTCTCCTTTTTCAAAAATCCCAAATGCTAACTCCTTTCCCCGTCTCCCTTTGCACCGCGCAGGCAAAGCTTTCTCCCGCGCCGAGCACCGTGGAGACAAAATAGCGGATGTCGTCCATGGCATGGTCATTCTCCTTCACAGGCACATCCCGCGCGCCGTCGTCTGCCCAGCGGTAGAGGGAAAACTCCCGCACCGCATCCACGCAGCCCTTTGTCACCTTGATCTGCCCCGTGCGCAGCGCCGTTGCCGTCATGCGGATGCCGTTTAAAACGTCGTTTTTCGCCGCCGTCACTGCAAAACCACGGCTCTGCAAAAGTGTGATAAAGCTCGCCGCCGAGGGGTCGCATACGATGACATCGGGCGTTCTGCCGCGAATGAGCTCCAAAAACCCCTTAAAGTGCTCCTCGTCCGTGCGCCGCGTATTTTCAAGCCGCGCGTCAAAGTAATACTCGTCTGCGCGGTACCACACGCCGCACAAAAGCCCCCAAAGGCCCATGGAGGTCGGGTTTACCGTGCCGTAATCGATGGACACCGCGTACCGCTCAAAGTCCGCTTTCGGCACTTCGCACAGGAGGTCAAGCGCAAACGGGTAAATCAGTCCCGTCGCCGCCGTCCACTTGCCCTCAATAAACCGGCTGTAAAACGCGCCCGAAAACATCGTTCGGTAGCGCTTTCGCACATCTTCACTGAGCGACGGGTTGTCCTCCATCGTAAAGTGCAGGTAAAGCGCGTTTCGGCTCTCGGCTTTCAAAATCCACTCGCGGTAAAACCAATGCTGCGGGTGCTCCGGGTTGCAGTTGAACCACAGCTTTGCGTTTTTCAGCGAACAGCGCGCAATGCCCTGCTCCACAAAAGAGCGCGGCATCAGCGCCACCTCGTCAAACAAAACGCCGCCGAGCGTCATGCCCTGAATGAGCGCCGCGCTCGATTCATCTCGTCCTCCGAAAAGGTAAAAGCGGTTTTCTCTGCCCTGATACGATAGGATGATCTCGTTCTCTGCCTGCCGCACGCGCATGGAAAAGCCCATAGACTTTAGCTTTGGTATAAGCTCCGCGACCACATTTCTCCGCACAGAACGGATCGTTTTGCCGCACACCGCAAAGCTCGTATTTTGAAAGCGTGCCATCGCCCACAGAAAAAAGGATATCCCCATACAGGTGGTTTTGCCGCTGCGCACCGCGCCGTCGCAGATGACGGCAAGCTTATTCCGGTGCGGGCTTTTTTCGCCCCACCAGCACAAGACCTGCATCTGCTTTTCGGAAAACGGCGTCACGGCTTATCCCCGTCTTTCAGCGCCGCCGCACCGCTTTCAATGGCGGAGAGCAGCGCCTGTGCACCCGACCCGCTCGCCTCGAGCTCGCTGAGGAGCCGCAGCGCTTCGATCCGGTCGAAAAACCGAATTTCCATGCCGCCGTTTTTCGGTCTGCGAATTTCGGAGACGGCGAACAGATCCATGTTTTTCAGCGTGCGCGGGTTCACGTCCTCGCAAAAGAGCAGCCTTACGGCATCATGAATGCCGCCGAACGCCAATCTGCGAAAGCCCTCCTTCGCCGTTTCGTTCACCATGTTCCACATCCTCTCTGAAAGTTTTGAAGCGCCAAACGGCGTTCGTTTTTTCGCTCGCCTGTTTGTCTCTTCACCCATACCCCCAAAATGCAGAAAAGTTTCCCTCAAAAGGGAAACTTTTCAAATTCATGTCCTCCGATGTCCTACAATGTCCTCTGATGTCCTGCAATGTCCGGCGGTTTTTATTTAACTTCAGACTCCCTCTGATTGAGGAAAAGGAAGAGATAACGCGCGTCAACACATGCTCACAGCTATATAAAAAGGGCGGCATTGAGCCGCCCTTTCAGGGAATCTATGCAACCGGGTTTCCTAGGCTAAACAGTCCCCCGGACTGTTCAAGCAATGCAAAGCATTGCTTTCTACCATTCCTGGTTTTTTGTTAGGCAATAAGATTTCGCTTTCTGCGGAAAGCGACTTAGGGCGCTGCCCTAAGAACCCGCAAGTTTCCTGAAGAAAACTTGACCAAAGACTTTATTTGTCGTTCGCCGTGAGCACATCGTGCATCAAAAACGGCAGACATTTCTCGAATTTCACGCCCCAAATGGTATTGTCTCCGCACGCTTTTCTCGTTTCTTCTATGCACTTTGCGGTGTACCGCACGGCGGCGGCGCAGGCTTCCCTTACCGTTTTGCCGTTTAACATCGCCCCCAGCATCACGGCCGCGAAAATATCCCCCGTGCCGTGGTATTTGCCCGGCACGCGGTCGGAAAGCAGCAGCGCCGTCTCGTCTTTTTCCCTATCGTAGCACGCCGCGCCGATTGTCTCCTCGTCCGTATACGCACCCGTCAGAATGACGATCTTCGGCCCAAAGTCGGAAAGGGCTTTCATTACTCTTTTAAGCTCCTTTTCATCATACGGCCCGTCCTTAAATGGCTCGTGCAAAAGGCAATACGCCTCTGTCATGTTCGGCGTTAAAATGTCCGCTTTTTCGCAAAGCCTCGTCATGCTCTGCGCCGTTTCTTTATTAAAAATGCCGTACAGCGTGCCGTTGTCGCCCATCACGGGGTCTACAAGGCGCAGCGGACGGCTGTGTTCGTCCGTAAACAGCTCGAAGATTTCCCGCACAGTGTCAATCTGCTCGCGGCTGCTGAGGTACCCGGAGCAGATGCCCTCAAACTCGGCCCCCTCGCGCTTCCAGTGCTGTGCCGTTTTCAGCATATCGTCCGTCAAATCGCGGTACACGGGATCTTTAAAGCCGCCGTGTGTGGAAAGCACCGCCGTCGGCAACACGGATGTCTCACACCCCAAGGCGGACAGCACCGGCAGCATCACCGTAAGCGAACATTTCCCCGCACCGGAAAGATCGTTGATGACCGCCGCGCGGCGCGGTTTTTCTTCTGTATTTAAAAACTGCATCGGGTTTTTCCCTCATTTCAAAAGTATTTCCGCTTTTATTGTAACCGCGGCGGAAAATAAAGTCAATTAGCGGTTTACAGGTGAAAAAAAGAATGGTAAAATAAAGGATACACGTACAGGCAAATGCCTGCACCCGCGAAAGGAGCTTTCTATGAAAACCGAAAAGCAACGCAAGCTCATCGTTCGCATCGGCGCGGCGATTTTGGCCGGGCTGATGATCCTCTCGGCACTTTCCGCCGTACTATTCAGTTAAATAAATTCAACCGTGAATACATTCAACCGTTGAAAAATCAATCCTCTTGAAAATACATTGTAAAGGAATGATCCACCCATGAGTAAACCGAAGTATTATATTTCGACGGCTATCGCCTACACCTCCAGCCGCCCGCACATCGGCAACACGTATGAGATCGTGCTCGCCGACAGCATTGCGCGCTATAAGCGCATGGAGGGCTACGATGTCTACTTCCAGACCGGCACGGACGAGCACGGCCAGAAGATTGAAGAAAAGGCCAATGCCGCCGGCATCACCCCGAAGGAATATGTCGACAACGTCGCGAAGATTGTCAAGGCGAACTGGGACGTGATGAACACCTCCTACGATAAATTCATCCGCACCACGGACGATTACCACGAAAAGCAGGTACAAAAGATCTTTAAAAAGCTCTACGAGCAGGGCGATATTTATAAGGGCCACTACGAGGGCATGTACTGCACGCCGTGTGAGTCCTTCTTCACCGAGTCCCAGCTTGTCGACGGCAAGTGCCCGGACTGCGGCGGCGAGGTCAAGCCCGCGAAGGAAGAGGCATACTTCTTCAAGATGAGCAAGTATGCAGACCGCCTCATCGACCACATCAATAAGCACCCGGAGTTCATTCAGCCGCCGCAGCGCAAAACGGAAATGATGAACAACTTCCTCCTGCCCGGCCTGCAGGATCTCTGCGTTTCCAGAACCTCCTTCAAGTGGGGCATTCCGGTCGATTTTGACGACAAGCACGTCGTGTATGTTTGGCTCGATGCGCTCACAAACTACATCACCGGCATCGGCTACGACTGCGACGGCAATTCCACCGAGCAGTTCAAGCGTGATTGGCCGGCAGACCTGCACCTCATCGGCAAGGACATCATCCGTTTCCACACCATCTACTGGCCGATTTTCCTCATGGCGCTCGACCTGCCGCTGCCGAAGCAGGTGTTCGGTCACCCGTGGCTCCTGATGAACGGCGGCAAAATGAGCAAATCGAAGGGCAACGTCATTTACGCAGAAGACCTTGTAGACCTCTTCGGCGTAGACGCGGTGCGCTATTTCGTCTTGCACGAGATGCCGTTTGAATCCGACGGCACCATCACGTGGGATCTGATGATCGAACGCACGAACTCCGACCTTGCAAACACGCTCGGCAACCTTGTAAACCGCACCATTTCCATGACAAACAAGTACTTCGGCGGCGTTGTAGAGAATAAAAACGTCGTAGAAGATGTCGATAACGATTTAAAGAGCGTTGTGCTCGCCACAAAGAACAGCGTGCAGACGAAGATGGATCAGCTGCGCGTGGCAGATGCCATTTCCGAAATCTTCACGCTCTTCAAGCGCTGCAATAAGTACATTGACGAAACGATGCCGTGGGCGCTTGCAAAGGACGAAGCGAAAGCCGACAGACTTTCCACCGTTCTCTATAACCTTGTGGAAAGCATCACGATCGGCGCGGCGCTCCTCACGCCGTTTATGCCGGACACCGCAGAGAAGATCGTCGCACAGCTCGGCACGACCTTGCGCGCATACGATACGCTCGATACGTTCGGCGTTTACCCGAATGGGGGTAAAGTAACAGACAAGCCGGAGATTCTCTTCGCCCGTATCGATCCGAAGGAGATGAGCGAGAAGATTGCCGCTGTGGAAGCGAAGTACGCTCCGAAGGAAGAGCCGAAGAAGGAAATTGAGGGTCTTGCCCAGATCAATATTGAAGACTTTGCAAAGGTTGAGCTGCGCGCCGCAAAGGTCGTTGCCTGCGAGCCGATCAAGCGTGCAAAGAAGCTCTTGAAGCTCACGCTCGACGACGGTACCTCCACACCCCGCACGGTCGCGTCCGGCATCGCGAAGTGGTATAAGCCGGAAGACCTCATCGGTCACACCGTCATCGTCGTCGCGAACCTGAAGCCCGCCGTGCTCTGCGGCGTGGAAAGCCAGGGCATGATCCTTGCGGCAGACGCAGGCGAGGACGATGTGCGCGTCGTATTTGTGGACGGCACCCCGGCAGGCTCCAAAATTCGCTAAGGAAAATCTCTATGATATTTGATTCCCACGCACATTACGACAGCGAGCAGTTCGACATCGACCGTGACGAGCTGCTCGGCTCCGTACTGCCGCAAAAGGGCGTCGTTTCGGTCATCAATATGGCAGCCGATTATGAAAGCCTCAAAAAAACCGTGGCGCTCTGTGAAAAATACGATTATATCTACGGTGCAGTCGGCATCCACCCGGAGTGCGCAAACGACCTGCCCGATAACTGGCTTTCGGACGTGGAAGCGCTGCTTTCCCACCCGAAGATCGTCGCCGTCGGCGAGATCGGCCTCGACTACCACTGGGAGGACGAGTGCCCGCGCGAAAAGCAGAAAGAGGTGCTTATCGCCCAGCTGGAGCTCGCGAAAAAACACGACCTGCCCGTTGTCATCCACGACCGCGAGGCCCACGGCGATATGATGGACATTCTGCGGAAATACAAGCCGAAGGGCGCCGTGCACTGCTTTTCCGGCAGTGCACAATTAGCACAGGAGACCGTAAAGCTCGGCATGTACATCGGCCTTGGCGGTGTTGTGACGTTTAAAAACGCGCGCCACAGCGTGGAGGTGGCAAAGGCCATCCCGCTCGACCGCCTTTTGACCGAAACGGACGCGCCCTACATGGCGCCCGTGCCATTCCGCGGCAAGCGCTGCGACAGCTCCATGATCCCCTACGACGCGGCGAAGATCGCCGAAGTGCGCGGCATCACGGCGCAGGAGGTTTTGGAAACCGCCTGCGAAAACGCCTGCCGCCTTTTCGGTATCACGCTGCCGAACGCCGCAAAATGAAAGGAGCGATCATCTTGACCATCACGTATGAATACGGCGATAACCTCTACATCAACGTCACGAACCAGTGCCCGAACGCATGCGACTTCTGCCTGCGCAACAACAGCACGGGCAGCCTGTACGCGGATAACCTCTGGTACGAGGGCGCGGAGCCGACAAAAGAGGAAATCTTAGCCGACCTTAAAAAACGCGATCTCAATTCATACGCGGAGATTGTCTTCTGCGGCTACGGCGAGCCTGCCTGCCGCTGGGACGACATGCTTTGGCTTGCCGCACGCTTAAAAGAAATGGGCAATTACACCCTGCGCGTCAACACGAACGGCCTTGCGGACTGCATCACCGGGCGCAACGCCGCGCCGGAAATGCACGGGCTTTTGGACATTGTGTCCGTCAGTTTAAACGCGCCGACCGCCGAAAAGTACGATGCGGTATGTCACTCGAAATACGGCCCCGAGGCGTTTGATGCCATGCTGCATTTTACGGCAGAAGCCGTGAAAAACGTGCCGCATGTGGTGATGACGGTCGTCAGCACCATGCCCGCAGAGGACATTGAAGCCTGCCGCAAGCTGTGCGAAAACGCCGGCGCCAAGTTCCGCGTACGCGAGTATATCTCCGAATAACTGCATAAAATAACGAAAGCAGAGTGCTCAATCCGAACACTCTGCTTTTTGTTTTGTGATTTTAGTTTAATTTAATCTTGAATGTGATCGGCTTATCGGACGTGTAGTTCGTCCTGATATGCAGCCCGTTTTCTTCGCGCGTCCATGCGGGTGCATCGTCTGTGCCGAGCACCGAAACGCTCTCGACTAAACCGTGGTACACCGTACCGGCGGTGTGCTCCTGCATACGCAGGGAGTGAATGTGGTATTCGCCGTTGTCGTTCGCCTTCAGCGCGATGGCAAAGAGCGTATCTCCCTTTGCCGTAAAGCGGAAATCCTCGCCCGTAAAGTTCTTTTTCACGCCGTCGGAAAAGCCGCCGTCCTGCACCTTTGTGGGGCCTTCGCCGAACGTCCTCCACACGTGTGTGTCATAGATTGCTTCGCCGTTCACCTGCATCCAGTCGCCGATGGCAGTCAGCACCGCGGTGTCCTCATCGGAGATGGTGCCGTCCTCTTTCGGGCCTACGTTTAAAAGCAGCGCACCGTTTTTGCTGACGATGTCCACAAGGTCGCAGATGATGTCCCCCGCCGGGCGGAATGAACAGAACCAGTAAAACAGGACAATAGACAAAATCCCCCCTGATGTAGGATAA